>Ga0065721_10048964_pt1 | contig 55767 bp, 40 predicted proteins | sample Mesricmetagenome_FD_59108 | JGI IMG/M metagenome (GOLD analysis project Ga0065721, IMG submission 59108) | Mesophilic microbial community from rice straw/compost enrichment Sample: eDNA_1 v2 (version 2) | ecosystem: Engineered > Solid waste > Grass > Composting > Bioreactor | place: USA: Davis... | reverse complement strand
CCGTACCCGTCGTATCTGGCGATGGCATAGCCCGCCGCGGCGTTGTTGTTCACCTTGTTCACGGTGATTTTGCCGTCATTCGACGTGGCCGTGAAACCGCGGAATTCCCAGGAGATCGACGAAGCCGGAACGGACAACAGCCTGCCGTCGGTCAGTTGGACCTTGGCCGGGACATCGATGACCGCGCCCTCCTTTAGAATCGTCGAGCTCGGCTCGACGACCAGCTTGGCGATCTGGGCTTCCCCGACGATCTCGATTGGCAGCGTGTCGCTGGCCGCGCCGGACTTGACGGTAATCGTCGCCGTGCCCGGCTTCGCGGCCTGGAACGTTCCGTTCGCGAACGCGCCGAGCTGCTTGTCGATGCTCCAAGTCGGCGTCAGCCCGTTCGGATCGATCGGGTTGTAATACGAGTCGTAGGCTTTCAGCGCATAGGCGGATTGCTGGCCGATGAACAGCGTCGACAAGCCGCTGGCGACGATGCCTTGCAAAGTGCCTTGCGGAGCCGTCGTGTAGACGCCGATGCCGTTCGTGACGAGACGCTGCGTCGTGCCGAAGGAAGTCGGATGAGCGAGTGTCGTCGTGAACTCCCCGAGCGGACGCGTCACCATCGTCGTCGACCCGCCTCCGTCCAGATTGACTGCTTTCCAGACGCCCAGGCCGGTCAGCATCTGCTGCAGCGTCTTCAGCGTGACGCCCTTGCGGCCGCCGTTTTCTTCCACGGTGACCAAGTAAGCGGTATGGCCGTCCTGCGAGAAGCCTACGGCGGTCCGGGCGCGAGCCGAGTTGCCGCTTAGCCCGCTGACGTCTCTCGTGAAGGAGACGGCCTTGCCCTTGTCGAGCAGCAGCGTATGTCCGCTCACCATCATCTGGAAATCGGCGGCATTGTAGACTTTGCCGTCGGCTCCCGCGAGTGAATAGCTCGCATCGACTCTAGCGCCGACGGTCAAATTCGTCCGAATGAACTCGGCCGCCGTCCCGTGTCCGCGCAAAATATAGCCGTTCGCCGGAATCGGCGCCGCGATCGCGCTTTTGTCGGCCACTTCGGTCACGACGCCGTCCACGACAAGCGCTTCGGTCGGCGTCGTCGCGCTGTTCGCCGGCCGTTCGGCGGCCGTCCAGGCGTTCGTGTAGATATAGAGCGCGTTTACGTGGCTGTAGGCCTTATCCGGTTCCGTGCGGTAAGCGGATTTGTTCATCCCCGCGAGCGGGAAAGACGTTCCGGCGTCCGCGGCCGTCACCGTGCCCGAGAACGTGAAGTTTTCGATGATCGGTTGGCGGTCCTTGGTCACTCCGAAAGCATACATGCCTTTCAGCTGCTCCGTGCTGACGAGCAACTGGCCCGAAGTGATCTGCGCGCCCATCGGCACGCCCTCCGTCCCGGCCGACGTCCGGAAAACGTCGCCGTTGATGCCCGCGACGGCCCCAGTTTCCCTGGTCATCGCGCCGACGGATTGCTTCCCGGTGACGCTGCCGTTCGGCCCTCCCATCGCGTTCAGTTGGACGTAAGGATTTTGCAAGTCTACTTGCAGCACGTGCAGAATTTCGGTCGCGAGAGAAGCATCGGAAGGGACCCAGGAATAGGTAATTTCGCGTACGCCCGAGGTGACGATCGATTCGGATTGCTTCACGAGCTTATAGGTAACGGCGGCGGTAGCGGTAGCGGCGTAAGCGTTGGGCACGAAAAGGTTGGCGGCGGGGCCAGTGAACACCAATACTCCGGCGAGAAACGGCAGAACGAGACGGGAACGCCTTTGTCGAGCTTGATCTGGTCTAAAATTCATGTAATTCGATTCTCCTGTAAATCTAATAGATTAGGCCGGAAGCCAGGCGAATGCCCGCGCTCTATCGAACGTAGAAACTTCCAATTCTCCTTAATCTATTAGACTCGTAAATAGGCGAAAAGTTACACCGACATCCCCGTCCCGGAAAATTTTAATCGCTCTTGATCTTTAAAATATAGAAAGGAGACAGCGATTTTTTCGCCGTCTCCTTTTCTACCGAAGCTGAAACTATCGTGCGAGTGCGCTGATCCGATAGAGATGAGCTTGCAGCTTCGCGACTATTGCCGCTCGATCTCTTCCCGCTCCCGCTTGGTCAGCTTGGCCCATGCAAGCCGATAGGACTGGGTCAGCATCGCCAGAACTTCGTCGTCCGGCACGAGTCCGTCCAGCACGACCGTATTCCAATGCCTCTTGTTCATATGATAACCCGGCAGGACCGACCCTGCGTATTGCTGGCGAAGCAGCCATGCTTCCTCCGGGTCCGCCTTCAGGTTCACGCTCTCCCGCTCACCCGTATGTCCCAGCAGCGCGAACATCTTGCTCCCGACGAACAACACCGGCAAGCCGGGGTCGAAGGGATAGCGGAGCGCAGTGCCCGGGTGCTTCAAGCCTTCTTCTATCAGTCGGGCGTGATTCATTACTCGTTCCAACCCCTACTATGAATCTAAAAAATCTACGTACTGCAGCAGTCTTTTGATCATGACTGCAGCTTCAGCCCTGGTTGCATTGCTTTGCGGATTAATCCTATTGTTTGAAGCTCCTTCAATAATTCCGGCTTGAACGCTGATCGATACGCCGTCCCTGGCCCAACCGCTGACCTTTGAGCGATCTTGGAAGAGGTTCAAGCTGTTGGAATCGGCAGACAGCTGTACACCGGCAACGTTCATGGCCCTTACCATCATCGTTGCCATTTCTTCTCGGGTAATCGCGGCATTCGGTCTGAATTTCCCATCCGAACCGCCCTGCACGATGCCGGCTGCGCTTGCAGCTCCAATGTAGGCAGCCGCCGCTCCCGAAACGGAGATGTCGCTAAAGCGGGAAGCTGCGGATTTGTCGCCGTTCAGTCCTAAACCTCTGACGATATACTGGGCAAAATCCGCTCGCGTAATGTTTTTCTTCGGTTCGAACGTGGTGGATGTCGGCCCGTCGACAATAAACTTGGATGCGAGCAAGGACACGTCGTTGTTGGCCCAATGCCCTCTCATATCGACATATTGCATGGTTTTGCGAACAACCGCATAGGTGCTATTGCTTTTGCGCAAAAAGTTGACTTTTATCGACGTTCCGCTGGTTTCGGTTGTCGTAGGCGCATAGGTCACTTTGCCGGTCGATTCGTCTACCCGCACGACGGATATATATCCTGTCGTTCCTACCGCTGCCGGTACGACAAAAGTTCTTTTCACGAACATCTCATAACCGTCAATCGGATAGTCCTTGCCTCCGTATTGAATGGAAGCCGTGAAATCCGCCGGGGTCGCAAGCCTCTGAACTCCCTGGCTGGCAAGAGCCGTAATAAACGAGGTGTTAGACACCTTCTCGATCCCCAGCAATAAGGTAGCATCGCTTGACGAATTTGCGCCTATCTTCTGAAGCTGCTTCGCGTAATTGATCGCTCTAAGCGGCAACGTGAATTGTACATCTCCGTAATCCACCATAAACTCCGCATTGGAGACGTGGGACACGGACGTGATTAATGTTTGTACGGGAAGGCTTACGATCGCGCCCGCCTCGCTTGCCGGTATTCGAACGGATACCCTCGGAACCGAAATGCTGTTATTGGTTTTGATAAGAGAGTAAGACGCCGCTAGTTTATCTGGATCCACCGAATAACGTTTGGCCGCCCGACCGGAAGGCGTGACGGATGAAGACGTCGTTACCCCTTTGCCTGCCACGAGACGAACTGCTCCCGCCCCGTCGGATTCCAAGTAATCCGGCAAGTTCGTAATCACCGTTCCGGTTTGAGCGCCGACCGTGATATTGTTCAACGCGGCCACTTGACGATCTAACGTATCTCGTAAAGGATTGCCCGAGGTAATATAGCTCAGCGTTACCGTTTGTCCCGTTTTCACCGCCGTGGACAGGTTGATGGCTACTTGAGTTCCCGATACGGAAACTCCCATTACAGGTATCGTTATCCCGTCATATTTCACTGTATATTGCGATGAATACGGCGCCGTATTCGGATTTAAAGGCGCAGAATACACCAATGTTAATTGGGAGTTCGCAATGCTCGACGATGCCAACTGAGCGACATCGCTTGAGCCGGATGTAAAGTTGTAACCGACGATAGGTGGAGCCAGATTTCCGGACAAATCCATAATGGCCGGAGAACTAGGATAATAATATAAAAGGACCGGAACGTTGGACGAGACGCCTTGCGACAAGGTCAGCTCGATCGTGTTGTTGACTACGGCCACTTTCGAGACGTTAGGCGGCGTTGATCCGGTCGTCACGATGGAAAAGCTCGTAGTCGGCGGTATGTTGGTCGTATTTAACCCCTCGTTATAAGTCATGACAATCTTATTGCTATTTAACGCAGCGGACGTTAGCTGCGGAGGTTCATTATCGTAATTGTTTCTGACATAAAAATTCGTAAACGCCGGCACCATGTTTCCGCTCGGGTCACGAAGCGGATATGCTCCCGGAGTATAGGAAACCGACACGGGTTGAGCGCTCGACGAATTGGAATTCAACGTCAAATTCAAGAAGCTTCCGCTCAAGAACGCGGAATTTATGCCAATCGTGTTCCCATTCTGCTTAACCGTGAATTGACTCTGAATTTGGCTTTGGAAAGCGATCGCAACTTCCGCCAACGGACGATTAAAAGTCAAGGATAACGAATTTCCGTAGTAGTTTCCGCTCTCAGGCTTCGGCAACGTGGAGTCGGTGGCGTTCGTTAGGACTCGGCCGTTGAATGATGCAGCTTCGATGCCGCTTGCATTTTGCAGCCTTTTGGTAACTACCGCGTCGGGATAATACGACAATTTCACCGTCTGACCGATTAATGCACTGCCTTGCAGAGTCAAACGAACTTCGTTATTCGAAATAGAGACTCCAGTTATGGCTCTAGACACATCGTTGACAGTAGCATAGAAGTTGCTTGCATTCGGGACTTTCGCGGAATCCAAATTTTCGCTATAGGTTAGAACGATGCTTGTGCCATTGATCGTCGAATTGGAAATCGTGGGAACGCTGTTCGTGCCGGTTTGAAATGTCCACTGATAGGGATTCGTGACTCCCGCAAACAAATTCCCCGTAGTATCTCGAATAATATTAGCAGGAACCGTTACCGAATATAAAGTTGATGCACTTAACTTTGTACTTCCCGGAATCTTCAGAAGAACCCGCTGATTGTTGGACGGGTCGATCGTCATCGTCATTTCCCGTTTGCTGTTCGGAGCGTTCTGCGGAAAGATCTGAGCGGTCGCCGACGAAACCAGAGAGCCCAGCGGCTCATTAAAGGTTAAGCTTAACTCCGTTAATGACGTGCTAATGGCTGTCGCCGAGACTGCAGGATAGTAGGAGCTAATGGCTGGCGGGGTCGTATCCGCAAGCGCCTTGAACTTCCATACCACTCCGTCGAAGTAATTGCCGCTCGCGTCGCGATAGACGTCCGGTCCGATCGTGACCGAATAATCGGTATTATTCGCAAACTGCGGACATGCGGACGTTGCCAAGTTGACGGTAACTACATTGCTTCCCGCTGCGCCGACCGTAGATTCCGCCGTAACCGTGCAAAAGATCGCGTTCGTTGCCGCATTACGAATAACCATTCCTTTGCTGGCGTTTGCGAACACTTTTTCGTCAAACGAAAGGGACAACGTATTCGTGGACAAGTTGCTCAGCGTACCATTGTTCGCCGGATTAAATGCGGTGGCTTTAGGTTTCGTCGTATCCAGGGCGGGCTTTGTCGTAAAGGTCCATCCGGCTGCCCCGATTCCGGCGAAGTCTCCTCCGTTATTGGCGTCTTTGATCACTCCGGGATCGATAAGTACATAATAATTCGTATTGTAATCCAGTCCGCGCAACGGCCCGCTCACTACGGTGCCTGCCACAGCGAGTTCTGAAGCCGCGATCGTATGAACCGTTACATTATCCGCCGCCCGTTTAATTTGAATGTATCCTGCTCCGCTAGTGACCGCACGAGAGAAATTAACGGACAAACTGGTTTGAGTTGCCGGATCGACCGTCTGCAATCCGTTTGCCGGAACGTAATTGGTGACGACCGGGGATAGCTCCTGTACCTGAAACGTCCATTCGGAAGAGCCTACTCCCGCGAACTCGTTGGTCGAGGCGTAGCTTCGAATGGCGCTCGAGGGGACAGACACCTGGTAATGACCTGGAGCGAGTACGCCCGGCTTAATCACGATTGATTTTCCTTGATCATCAAGCTGAACGGAAGCTGAATCCGCAATGTCTATGGCTTTGCTATTTGCCGGATCGCCGATATTCGTGATGGAAACGATGCCGCTTCCCGTAACGACTACTTCTCCGAACGTCAGCTTCAAATTCGTATTTGTAACTACTGATTGAGCGCCGTTCGCCGGAAACAGCCCAACCGGCCTCAGGTTAATATCGACCGCCAGAGCATGAACCTCCGATGGAGCAGGGGCTGAGCTTGCCGAGTGCGGGAATAGGGATTGTACACCAAGTGCAACACTTAAGAGAATGGATAGGGTACGCTTTTGTTGCAACAGATTAAACCTCCCGAAATGAACAGATTGTACTTATTTATTCGGCGAATTGCCTAAAGAAAATTAGGATTTGCACAGAAAAAAAACACATCGCTTCCTCACTTATAGGAATGCGATGCGTTTTCGTTATTGTAATCTTAAACCAAAGCCCCCTGCTTCAAAGCCTCGACCCGGTCCAGGCGCTCCCACGGAAGATCGACGTCCGTACGGCCGAAGTGACCGTAAGCCGCCGTCTGGCGGTAAATCGGACGGCGAAGGTCGAGCATCTTGATAATGCCGGCCGGACGAAGATCGAAATTGCTCTTGACCAACTCCACGAGCTTTTCCTCGGATACTCTTCCTGTGCCGTAAGTGTCGACGTTAATCGATACCGGGCTGGCAACGCCAATGGCGTAAGCAAGCTGAATTTCGCATTTGTCGGCGAGTCCGGCGGCCACGATGTTTTTGGCCACGTAGCGGGCCGCGTAAGCCGCGGAACGGTCGACCTTGGTCGGATCCTTGCCGGAGAAAGCTCCGCCGCCGTGACGAGCGTATCCGCCGTACGTGTCGACGATGATTTTGCGTCCGGTAAGGCCCGCATCTCCTTGAGGTCCGCCGATCACGAAACGCCCCGTCGGATTGATGAAGAACTTCGTATCTCCGTCCAGCCATTCGGCCGGAACTTCGGGATAAATGACGTACTCGCGAATATCTTTCTGGATTTGTTCCAGCGAAATATCTTCGGAATGCTGCGTGGAGACGACGATCGTATCGACGCGAACCGGTTTACCGTCTTCGTATTGAACAGTCACCTGCGTCTTGCCGTCCGGACGGAGGTAAGCTAGCTTGCCGCTCTTGCGCACCTCGGATAACCGACGGGAAAGGCGGTGAGCCAACGCGATCGGAAGAGGCATCAGTTCGGGCGTTTCGTTCGTCGCGAACCCGAACATCAGACCTTGGTCGCCGGCGCCGATATCTTCGTTCTCCTGCTGTACGTCCTTGCCGTCACGGGTTTCCAATGCGGCATTGACGCCTTGCGCGATGTCCGCGGACTGCTCGTTCAAGGAGGTTAAGACGGCGCACGTGCTGGAATCGAAGCCGTATTTCGCGCGAGTATATCCGATCTCTTTGATCGTGCGGCGCGCGATCGCGGAGATGTCGATGTAATCGGCTTTGCTGGAAATTTCCCCGATCACAAGAACAAGCCCTGTAGCGACGGAAACTTCGCAGGCTACGCGAGCATACGGGTCCGCCTCCAAAAACGCGTCCAATACCGCGTCGGAAATCTGATCGCAAATTTTATCCGGATGGCCTTCCGTGACCGATTCGGATGTGAAGAGATGCCGGCCTTTAATCGACAAAGTCTTCAACCTCCACATATATAAAAATCAACCTTTCCCAATTGGAAAAGGCTGTTAAGATAAACCTTCGATTAATAATGATACCGGAATTGTCGAGGAGTGTCAACGGACAGAAGAAGCCCTCTTTAGACGAGCGTTTGCTGGGCTTGCTGAACCAAACGCTTGGTAATCCCCCCGCCAAGAGATCCCGCTTCCCGGGACGTCAGATTGCCAAGATAAGCTTCCCCGAAACCTGCCGCGCCTATGCTTCCCAGTTCTCCCGCAAACTCCGTATCCAGGCCTCCGGCTTGTTGGGCGATCGGTACGCCAAGCTCTCCCGCGATCTCGTACTTCATCTGCTTCAACGCGTTGGCGCACTCCGGAACTACAAGCTTATTGCTTCTCGCCATGATGTTATTCCTCCTTGAATGGTGATGGGCTTATTATGTCTAGGCCGACCTCGTTCAAGGCGTATAACATTATGGATGGTTGGGGAAAATGTAGGAACCGTTTTGATTTCATGCGTCCGACATAAAATCGCGCAGAGCCTCTCGCCAATGCCGAAGTGGGCTGAAACCCGCTTGGATAAGTGCGGAATGGCCTAGAACGGAATATTTGGGCCTTGGTGCAGGTCTCGGAAATTGTTCCGTCGTACAGGGAAAAACGGTTACTCCCTTGACCTCCGCTTCCTTGAAAATCGCTTGAGCAAACTCAAACCAGGAGCACTGCCCGCTATTTGAGATATGGTAGGTCCCGTATAGCTCCGAATGAATTAATTCCAATAATTTCGATACTAAATCCGCCGTGTAAGTTGGCGAACCAAGTTGGTCGTTTACCACGGAAATTTCCCGTTTGCTTTGCGCGATTCTTAGCATCGTCCGCACAAAGTTATGACCGTATTTCCCGTAAACCCAAGACGTTCGAACGATAAACAGTTTCGAAGACCATCGGGCGGCCATTTTCTCCCCTTCGAGCTTTGTTTTTCCATAAATCGTTTGCGGATCCGTTTCGTGATTTTCCGAGTAAGGAACGGAGCCTTGACCGTTAAAAACATAATCCGTACTGATATAGCAGAACATAGCGCCAACCGATTCGGCCGCCTTAGCCACGTTTCCAGTACCTGCAACATTAACCTCCCAAGCCGCTTCAGGCTCGGATTCGGCCTTATCCACGGCTGTATAAGCCGCAGAATGAACCACTACGTCCGGCTTTAAGGAACCGATAACAGCCACACATTCGGCGGACTTCGTAATATCCAATTGGCCGCGATCCATTCCGACGATCTCGAAAGGCGCGTCTTTCATTCGAACCAATTCCTGTCCTATTTGTCCTCCGGCACCCGTCACCAGAAGAATCGGCTTTCGCCCGCTCATTTCCGGTACTCCCCTGTCGCGATTCTTTTTAACCAATCTGGGTTTGCTAAGTACCATTGAATGGTTTGTTTGATCCCGGAATCATAATCATATTGCGGCTGCCACCCGAGTTCGTTTCGGATTTTCGTCGCATCAATGGCATAACGGCGATCGTGGCCTAGACGGTCTTCCACGTGCCGGATCAACGATTCCGGTTTACCGAGTTCCCTAAGAATCGTCTCCACGACTTGTAGATTCGTCCGTTCATTGTTTCCTCCGACGTTGTAGACTTCTCCTTTGCGTCCGTGATGAAGGACCAGGTCGACCGCCCGGCAGTGATCCTCGACATGCAACCAATCCCGGATATTCAACCCGTCTCCATAAACCGGCAACGGTTCATTGCGCAAGGCGCGAGTAATCATTAGGGGAATCAGTTTTTCCGGAAACTGATAAGGGCCGTAGTTATTGGAACAACGGGTGATATTAACGTGCATGCCATAGGTTTCATGGTAAGCCCGTACCAACATATCCGCCCCGGCCTTGCTGGCGGAATACGGGCTGTTCGGCAGCAATGGCGTTTCCTCGTTGAAAAGTCCCTCTTCCCCCAATGTCCCGTACACTTCATCAGTCGAAATCTGCAGAAATTTCGGCACTTTGTATTTTCTCGCCAGATCCAGCAAGGTTTGCGTGCCTCCGACATTCGTCCGAACAAAAGTACCCGGGTCCTCAATACTCCGATCCACATGAGATTCCGCCGCGAAGTTAATAATGACATCAAAGTTTTCTTTGAACAATGGCTCCATTACAGCTAAGTCGGATATATCCGCTTCCACGAAACGATAGGCTTCCGAAGTCTCAACACCCGACAAATTATCAAGGTTCCCGGCATACGTCAGAGAATCTACGTTAACCAGTAAGTAGGACGGGCGCTTCCGTCTCATATAATGGATAAAATTGCTGCCGATAAATCCGGCCCCGCCCGTGACGAGTAATCTCAAGTTGTTCACCCTTTAATAAACAAAGTTGTTCTCCGCATGGAATAGAAGCGGACTACGCGTGTCTTTCTCCGATAGAATAGGTTTGTCGACCGGCCATTCGATGCCGATCGCCGGGTCATTCCATAAAACCCCTCTATCCAGTTCTACCGAATAGAGCTGATCGACTTTGTATTGAACCTCCGTATTTTCCGTCAAAGTGCAAAAACCATGGGCAAATCCTTGTGGAACGAACAGCTGATATTTATTTTTAGAGGACAATTCGAATCCTTCCCATTGCCCAAACGTCGGCGATCCTTTCCGAATGTCAACGACCACGTCATAGATCGCGCCGGCTGTCACTCGGACAAGCTTACTTTGCGCTTTAGGATTTAATTGATAATGCAGCCCTCGTACGACCCCTTTTTGAAGGGATAGCGAATGATTGTCTTGAACGAAATATACGCTTATTCCATTGTCCGCAAATCGCTCCGCATTATAACTTTCCATGAAGAACCCTCTGTTATCTTCGAATACGGTAGGCTGAATGATCTTGATCTCGGTTAATTTGCGGCCAGCGATTACATTCATTTCATCACCTGCAATTACAATTTAAGTTTGCCGAATTCATCTCCGAAACGGACATCCTTCGCCAATTCATTCGCCTTCATTAACGAACTGTAAGTTCCCGCATCCGTCCACCAGCTTTTAAGTTCACTGAATGATAATTTACCTTGACGAAGATAAGCGTTATTGACGTCCGTGATCTCAAGTTCGCCTCGATTGGAGGGTGTAAGGTTTCGGATAATCTCAAATACGTTGGCATCATACATGTATATTCCGGTTACGGCGTAGCTGCTCTTAGGCTCCAGCGGTTTCTCCTCAATGGAGACGATTCGATCCCCCTGCAGTTCCGGCACTCCAAACCGACTCGGATCGGGCACTTCCAGTATAAAAATTTTCGCCCCCGTCCCATGTCTTCGAAAATTTTCCACATGCGGTGCTATGCTATCTTCAAAAACGTTATCGCCAAGAATAACGACCATTGAATCGGACCCAACAAATTGTTCAGCGAGTCCGAGCGCTTGGGCAATACCGCCCGCTTCGTCTTGCACTTTGTATGTAAACGTGAGGCCTAAATCTTTACCGCTACCGAGTAAGTTTACGACGTCTCCCATATGTTCTTTACCTGTAACAACGAGAATATCGTAAATACTGGCTTCTTTAAGCTTCGCTATCGCATGGAAAATCATCGGGTACTTCCCGACAGGAAGCAAGTGTTTGTTCGTTACTTTCGTAAGAGGGTACAAGCGCGATCCCGTTCCTCCGGCTAATATGACGCCTTTCAAGCTAACGCACTTCCTTTCGAACTTCTATTAACTATTATATACAAAAATAACTGCCGTTTCCGCTGGCAGTTATTTATAAATATAAAACTATTGAACTAGCTTATAAGCTCCGCGAACCAATACGATTAACCCTTTGCTTTGTTTCGGATCCGCTTCGACGCCTCTGTCGCCTCTTGGATTAAGGATAAGGTGATTATTTCCAACAGCCTTTCCCGGCTTTACATCGACACCCTCGGTGAGATCGGATAGACCATTCGCATCCGTACTGTATGCTATGGCTTTTCCTGTGCGGACGATGAGCTCTCCGCCATCATCGACGACGAGCTTCGATCCCCAAGGAACCGTAACGACTTCAAGTTTGGAAGATTCCCCTCCATCTCCGCTCCCCGAACCAAGTTTCTCCAGCTCCTGTTGAACAAGCTTTGCAACCGCGGAATCGACATAGCCTTTCGTTACGATAGGATCGTCTACCGAACCGGGCGTTGAACTGGTGTCCGCATAAGCGGACTGGTACCAGCCTACGACACCGATAATAGCTGAGACTACGATTGCAATGGATAAGAGTTCAATTAGCTTTTGTCGCATACATTATCATCCTTCTGTAAGTTTCGATAAACTAGCAATTTTCTCTACATACAATATTAACGAGCCAATCCAGACTAAGTTGCGCTTATTGCAGAATCGATTGATTTTTTTGCCAAAACGATCGATGCATACTGCACTTTTTGACGACTTTTGCAGGCAGTTTCTTATAGGACAATCCCAGACGATATCCAGCATATTTGGCGACGGTCTCAGCAACCCAGCGCGGGATCCAGACCCAAAGTTTGGGCTTGCATAGATAACGAAACTGCGCTTTAACTAATCTCAAGCCTTCCCCTTCAGGTGTCGCATATTGTAACAACCAGTCGTTCATCCTTAACGAAACGCCGATATCGAAGTTTCTCTTGAACTCTTGTCTCAACGTATAATGGTGAGAATGCAGAACCGTGGCTTTCGGAGCATATGCAATCGAATAACCTTGAAGCAAACATTTGGCCGCATAGAGCATATCTTCATTTAATATTATCGGTTCCGGAAATCCGCCGATAGAATCGAACACGTCTTTCCGGATTGCAGAACAAACATCCGTAAAAAAGAAAGTCTTTATTCCGTACTGATGAACGTCTTCGATTGACCTAACTCTGGGCTCAATCGGGTAGTTGAATTCTCTAGTCATTCTCTCAATCGGCGTAGCTTCGGATCTCGCGACCTGCCTGCCACAAGCAGCAGCCACCTTAGGATCTGAAAACGGAGAAATAAGTTCTTCAATAAACGTGTCTTTCTCGGGAAGCGCGTCTTGGGTTAGGAATACTAGAACGCCCCCCTTGGCGTGCCTAGCTGCAAAGTTACGGGTTCCTCCGTGGTCGAATAACGCTCGATCAATAGAGATAACGGTTGCTCCTAAACGTTCTGCTTCTGCTACTGTGTTGTCACCTGAAGCAGAGTCTACTACGATAATCTCGAGAGGTTCGACCGTTTGTCTGGTAATCTTAAGCAATAAATGCGTTATTGTTAAACTCGCATTTAGAGTAGGAATTATGACGGAAACCGAAATGGATATCCCGCCTCTCTATTCTTTTTTTACAGTATCGCGTACAACTTCAGACACTTCTTTCCCTAATTTAACACTAAAATTCATCCCTCTATCATTAGGATAGATTTGGGAAGTATTTGAGAGGAAAAGCCCTTCTATAGGCGTTTTATAATTAGGCTTAATTTTTGAATATTTCATAGGCCAGATGGGTTGCGCGTACCTGTCTCTAGATACTATAAAGCTCTCAATCGTCTTTTCGTCGAAACCATGATATATTTTCTTCAAATATTTCGTGTAGCTTTGCTTAATCTCTTCATCCTTGGTTCTCATTAAGGGATCGTTCACGTTTAAGTATTTCGAGAAATATAGCAACGTTTTTCCTTCATAATTTTCGCTTCCGATGAAGTTTGTATGCTCGATCAACCCGCCGAATGGAATTTCATTATCCGCTATATTTAACCAATACATATCGCCAACAGGTTTACTGAGCGTCATTAGCGCCACTAACGCGCAATCGTATTCGACGGAACGCAAAGGAGCCAAATAACTTTCCGGCGCATTTTTGCAGAGTTTAACGAAGACGGGAAGTGCAGCTGTACAGACAACATAATCGTACTTTACAAAGTTATTGTTTACTATAATTCCGGTACAGCGATTGTTATCTATTACGATTTCATCAATTGTCGAATCTAGATGAACGGATACGTTTCGTTCAACGAGAGTGTTTAACAACTTTTGATTGAATGTCTGAAAACTGCCCTTCATGTAACCGAGAAGTTCTTTCTTTCCTCCGCTTGAACGGGATTTGAATCGTTGGACGATACGTTCCCATATCCAAACCGCAGGAATCTTATTGTAATTTTCTCCAAATTTGATTCTTAGCATCGGCTTCCAAATGACTTCCCAACCCTGTTTACCCACGTATTTCACCATAAACTCTTCGGTCGTCATTGACTCTAATTTATCTATATCGTTATAACGCGAGATAAATAATGAGGACAAACCGAACTTTATTCGATTGGCAAAACTTAATGGTTTGAACCTCAATAGATCCATTGGGGTCGTGAAGCGATAATGCGTACCGCTATGATAAAATCCTACCTTCGACTCTTTCCAGATAAGTTCATTGGTAAGTCCTAGTTCTTCGGCTAAGTCAAGGTAGAATTTATCATGCGTGAACAAATGGTGATAATACTTTTCGACTAACGCGTCTCCTACTTTCATTACTCCCGCCAATCCGCCGATGTCGTTCCCTTTCTCGTATATATCTACTCTAGCATTTGGAATAAACTTATTGATGTAATACGCCGTTGACATCCCGGCAATTCCGCCGCCAATAACAGCAATGTTCAAATTGATTCTCCTCTCCTCTGCGAGATCATCATGTTTAATCCTTCATCGATGTTGACTTTTGGCTCCCAACTGGTGTTCGATCTCAGCTTGTAATTACTTACTTCGTACGACATTATCTCATTCTCTCTATAGGGTATAGCGCCGAAATGAACGACGGATTTGGAACCGGTGATCTCAGCGATAATTTGAACAATCTCTCTCAATCGAATACTGCTTCCGAAGCTTAGATTGACTACTTCTCCAAAAAGTGATGGAGAATTTACAACGTCGACTAACCCTGTAACAACATCTTTTACATAAATAAAATCTCTCGTTTGCTCGCCATAAGTCATTTGAAACGTTTCATTCGCTATAAATTTATCTATCAGCTGAGGGATAAAGAATCGTTGGCTCTGACCTGGACCATATACCAAAGAAGGCCTCAACGTGATAGTCGGGATTTGATACATATTATAGTACATCTTAACCAATGCACTAGCCGCCGCTTTGGTTCCCGAATATAGAGAAATCGGATCCGTTACCATATTCTCGGTGAAAGGTCCGTTATTCAGTCCGTATTCTTCGCAGGAACCTGCATATACAAAACAATCTATCTTAAATTGGCTTTCAACGATACTTGATAGTATGTTCACTACGCTGTTTATATTTGAATCCATCATATCCCGGAGATCATGAATATTTCGACTTGTTCTTGCATCGGCAGCAAGATGATAGATGATCTGCGGTTCGATCGTCTTAAGTAGTTCTTTCACTTCTTGCGGCCTTCTAAGATCCGCAGTAATATAATTTACTTCATCGTTGCTGTTATTCACTCTTTGAGGGCTTCTAGAAACGGAATATATATGTCGGAAACCAAGATCACGTAAATACTGGATAAGATGACTCCCGATAAATCCTTGGCCACCGGTAACTAATATGCGCATATTCTTTGATAACAAGAACGTCACCTCGGTTAAACAACTTAAGACTTAAACGAAATTGTTTAAGTCTTAAGTCCCTCATTGTAGCGCCCAGGGAATTTCTTTCCGAGTCGCGTGTTTTGTGTAATCCTCAATTTGATCGCTCGATAACTTGTAACCATCGACATCTCTGTACCGCATGTACCATTCTGCCGTTAATTGCATGCATTCATTAATATTAAGAGCTGGCTTCCAACCTAAAAGGAAATTCGCTTTGCTGCAGTCAAGATTGAGCAACTTGGCTTCATGGAGTTGGTTAGGGTCGGATACGTCTTTCATAACTCCCCGCCCCATGTTTTCGTGCATTTTGTTTACTACGGATTCAACCGTAATAATGGATTCATTATCGGGGCCGAAATTCCATCCACCCGAATACTTATTTGGCTCAATGTGCAATTGGGAACATAACCACATATACCCGCTCAAAGGCTCAAGAACATGCTGCCAAGGCCGAATGGACTGGGGACTTCGCACTTCGATTGGAACATTATCCTCGATAGCACGTATAATGTCGGGAATAATTCGATCCTTCGACCAATCCCCGCCCCCAATAACATTACCGGCTCTTACAGAGGCTACGACTTTACCATGCTTCTCATAATCATTTGGATTGAAGAATGAATTAATGTAAGATCCGATAACAATCTCTGAACAGCCCTTAGAAGCACTGTAAGGATCATATCCACCCATCGGATCATTCTCTCTATATCCCCAAACCCACTCTTTATTGTCGTAACATTTGTCACTTGTAATGCAGATGCAACTCTTAACCGATTCCATTCTGCGGACGCATTCCAATATATTGACGGTTCCCATTACGTTTTCTTCAAACGTTTGCCGTGGTATATCGAACGATAATCTAACAAGAGGCTGCGCCGCCAGATGAAATACGATTTCGGGAGAGTGAGTCTGGAAAACACTCCATAATCTATCCATGTCAAGAATGTTCCCGCGTACGTCCGTAATACGATGGCTCAACCCAGTAACAACAAAGTTATCCTTATCAGAATACGGATCCATAGAGAAACCAATCACGTTAGCTCCCAATTTTTCTAACCATATTGCAAGCCATGAGCCCTTAAAACCAGTATGTCCAGTGATTAGAACCTTTTTACCCTTGAAATAGTTATTGAACATTGGTTATCCTTGTCCTTCCCATACTCTCCAAGGCGTCTCTTTCTCTTCCCACAACTTCTCCAGATACTGCATATCTCTTAATGTGTCCATGCATTGCCAGAAACCATCATGTTGATGCATCATTAGTTGCTTATCTTTTGCCAAATTCTCCAGTGGATCTCTCTCGAAGATGCAATTCTCGTCTTCGGATACATAATTGAAAACTTCTTTATTTAAAACGAAAAACCCTCCGTTTATTCTACCAGTTGAAGTTTGCGGTTTCTCGCTAAAGCTTTCGACCTCATCGCCTGCAAGAAGTAATTCTCCGAACCTCGATGCCGGTCGCACACCGGTAACCGTACCGATTTTACCATGTGATTTATGAAAGTCTAGTAATTGTTTGATATTGACATTTGACACCCCATCGCCATAAGTCAGCATGAAGGAATTCCCAGGTACATATTTCTCAATTTGTTTGATTCTAGATCCTGTCATATTCTCTTCGCCTGTAAAGGCTAAGGTTACCTTCCAATCTCTCTCGTCATGTGAATTGTGCACGGTGATATTATTTTTGCTACCGAGTCCGACCGTAATGTCACTATTCAGTAGTTCATAGTTTAAGAAAAACTCTTTGATTTTGTGACTCTTATATCCTAGACATAATATGAAATTATTAAAGCCAAACGAAGAATATATCTTCATGATGTGCCACACGATCGGTTTACCGCCGATTTCAATTAGAGGCTTTGGAATGGATTCCGTCATTTCTTTAATTCGAGTTCCCTTGCCTCCGCATAAGATAACAACAGGAATATCATAATTCTTCATTATTCTGTCTCCTTTATTCACTTCTTGGCTTCAAATCCTGCTGCTACTTCACGAGAGTAGTCCGTATTCATCTGACCTGTCTTCTGATTTATGACATCTCTAATGATATACCGAGGTCTTCCTTTTATCTCGTTAAAAATTCTAGCTACATATTCGCCAATGATGCTAAGCGCTAGAAGTTGAACTGCTCCAAGAAATAGAATCAACACGATGATCGACGAGAACCCATAAGGCGTATTCGGTTTTATAAAGTGCAATGCAACATAATAAACAATCCCTAGAAGAGAAACAAAAGTGAGTATAAACGCAAAATTGGAAATCCATTCCAGGGGTTTGTATGAAAAGTTGAAGATCCCCATCTTCGCCCATTTGATATTCGCTAGAAATGGAATCGATGTCTGGCCCTGCTCGCGATCATCACGAGTGTACTCGATTCCAATTTGCTTAAAACCGACCCACGCCCGGATTCCCCTGAAGAATATCTCATTTTCTTTCAATTGTTTTATCTCGTCGACCACTCTTCGATCGATTAATCCAAAGTCACCGGCATCTAATGGAATGTCGATGTATGACATTTTTTTAAATAAACGATAGAAAGCTTTATATCCGATCCTTCGCAAAATCGACCCTTTGCGTTTGGATCGAATACCATAAACTACTTCAAAGCCTTCTTCCCATTTGGCAATGAAGTCAGCGATCATCTCAGGAGGATCTTGAATGTCGCCATCAATAACGACAACAGCATCGCCTCTTGCGTAATGTAAACCGGCAACGGTGCTTGGTTGAGAGCTTCCGAAATTCCTTGCCATAGAGAGCCCGTAAACGTTTGCGTCATGATTGGCTAACTTCTTGATTTCTGCTAAGGTGTTGTCTTTGCTACAATTATCTACGTAGATAATTTCATATCGATAGCCTTCCAAGTTTCGAATAACTTTCGTTACTCGATCGTACATTGGCTTTATGTTTAATTCCTCATTGTAAACGGGTACTACAATTGAAATAAGTTTCACACGATTTTCTCCCCTGAATTTATGGTTACATCCTGCTCTTGCTTAACCATCTGCGATAAACTAATTCCTTCTTTAAGCAGGAAGAAAAACCCCAAAACAGTAATTGGGATGTATTGAAAAATGCGAAGTACAAGCGCATAGCTGAGCGCTGATTCTTTAGTAACATTAAAGACTCCCAGCGCTTTGGTACAAAAGTATTCAAATGTACCCACATAGCCAGGTGAAGAAGGAATCATAATCCCTAGATTAACTACTACCAAAACGAATAGCGCCAGGTATATCGTACTGGAATAATCAAATGCCTGGGCAATTGAGAAAAACAAAAACCCTTCCATCATCCAGATGACTAAAGAAAAAAAGGCAATTGGGATTAAACTTTTTTTATCTTTAATTACATCTAGTCCTATTACGAATTGTTCCAGAATATTATTTAGTTTCTCCGATATTTTCTTTCCAAAAATACTTGTTGATTTTTTGATCAAATTCAACGTGAAATTCTTAAATATGACTAGTCCGATTACAAAAAGAAGGGCGATACAAAATACGATTGCAGTAACAAATCCTATTCTTTTCACCCAAGCTGGGAACGGAAACAATATTGCCGTTGCTCCTAAGAATAGTAATAAAGTAAGTCCATCGTATATGCGTTCCAATAGGATTGTCGAGAATGCGCCTGTCTTGCTTAATCGTTCTTTCTTTCCAACTAAAAACGCACGTACGAACTCTCCAATACGTAATGGCAATACATTGTTTGCCATATAACTAATGCAGATAATCGGAAATAGTTTAGCTGATTTAATTCTCTTAATACTTCTCAACATGAATGCCCAGCGCATACTGCGGACCCAGTAACTTGCGAGTTGTACAACTACTGCCGGAACAATTAAAACATAGTTAATATCCATTAATATTTCTCTGACTTGGGAGAAATCTATATTTTGAAATACAAAATATATAAAGCAAGCGCTTATTATTAAACTGAGTATGATCTGCACTTTTTTCATGATAATTTCCTTTGGTGAAATTTTCGTTATTAAACCAGCGATATGTTGTATATTCTCGCTCGTCCCTAGGGTGTCTGCTGTTATAACTATTTCATTATAGTCGAATTTTGATATTAGTTCGAATAAATTTTCTTTTTAATCTGGAAATCCTAGAGTTTGGTCCAAAGAAGGGGAAGTTTAGATCAATATTTTCCCACTGAATAGTCTGTAGTCTTGCTCCACCGATTTTAAACATTGAATAGGTGGTCAGAAGTCATGTTCCCATTAGGGGCCATTTTAGTCCCCCCTTCTAAAAAAAACCTATCGATGCAAATGCAAAATTATTTGTGTACCAAGATTTGTAGTCTAGTCAGTCTCAAAAAAAATAGGGTATCCTCGGGGTTGTCAAAGCCACCAGAACAAAGTCATTTTTTGAATAAAGATAGAAATTTATGGAAATTCACACGCCAATCCTCGTATCAAAATAAGATTTCTATAAAGCATAGCAAAGACAATAAAATTACAAGTTGCCACAACTACTGAACTACTACTTCACCTCATAGTTTCGCTCAATTGATTTGATACTTGAAATTAATAATAGTATAAGCTAGATCTCGAGGATCATTACCTATCTTAACCGCACTGCCACTATAACGAAGTACAATATAATTTTCACCCGGGTCCAGATCTAATTGAATATTAAACTTATTTACAATTTCTTTGTTTACCGTTAATTTATACAGTTGCTTCTCTTGATATTCTACTTCTAAATATTGATTTTCATGTACATCAGGCGGCAAGGTAACATCAAAACTAATTTGTGCCTCTTTGACAGAATCAGAGATATTACGTACCGATAGTAATACATCTCCTGAACTCCATCTCCAAGTTTTTGTATCATCCTGCTCCAGATCATACACACCAGAAATAAAATCGACCATTAGTTCACTTTTAACTATCTCCATATTAGACGTTTTATTAACAGAATTAGGGTTATAGTTCAAAAAAAGTCCGTTTGAAAGGAGACTTGGAGATCTGTTCTCAGGCTTCATATGAGGATATATATATTCATCATTTGACCAATCGCTTACAATTTCATGATCTCTTAAAAAATACGCTACCAGTTGTTTATGTTTTAACAGATTTGCAGGCATAATGAGATTTATCGGTTTATCAACATCCCTTAACTGCTGGTAGAGCAAATCATATTGATGCAATGGATTTATATTTTCACCAGTATAACTCCTCATTTCTTGAGTATTTAACTTTGAATTGTGAAAACTCATCGTTAAGTTAAACACTATGAACAATGAACTAATTCCTATTAATAAAGTCTTATTAAATCTCCCGTTATCAAATAAACTATAAAATGATATTCCTATAATCACAGGAACGAATATAGACATGTATTGAATATCCTTATATATACTCCAAGAATGCCCCCTTTTCTCTGTTAACCACGGATCCATATCGAAAAATATAAAGTAAACTAGCAAAGCCACATAAGGAAATAAAATTATTAAGATCAATTGAATTTTTATGCGTTCTTTTAGTCGAAGATTATTTAATCCTTTTGTTAGAATTAAGTAAAGTGCAAACAGTACTGTAACAACTAGAAAAAAGTATATAACCGGATAATATCTACCTAGGTTATTTGCATAATTTACAGGAATTGAGAGCAAATAAAGAGTATATTCCCAGACACTATACGATATGTGCGAACCCACAACCGCTTTTAACTGTGACAATATTGCTTTTATTGCGTTCAACATGGAAATGTTAGAAATAAGTATTGAGACTACCAGCATCCCAATGGAATTGAAAAATATCTTCTTTCTAATAGACTTGTTTTGTACGAATTTATATAACAAAACAACTATTATTGATAATCCTACAAACGGTAGTAACTCACTGTAAGTCACAATGAGTGCTGAAAGAAGTATTGAAAACGCCAAGATTATTTTCCAACTTCGCCAATTGCCAATTTTCACGATCACTGCAAAAATGGATACCGAGAACATTAACCCCATTCCTTGGGGTAAAAATCCATCATGTGCATTTATGATAGGTATACTGGTATAAAATGCCGCAAACAATACAGCTATATAAGAGGCCACTAAAGGGAGTCGAAGCCCCCATCTTGTTAACAACCAAATACAAATTACGAATAAAAACTGACCACCAGCTAATAATGGCAAAAATACATAAATTGAAAACTTTTGATTAAATACGACGGAGAGCAGGGAAAGAACAAACTGCGTTCCCATACGGAAACCGTGAGTTTGATATAAACTCATTTGAGTAAGCCAAGGATAATAAGGATTAGGGTCCGCTTTCTCAAAATATCCATGACTCTGTAAGTAATCCGCTATGGACACATAGGTAAATCCATCCACATAAGGTCGCAGTGCATTAAAAAATATCATAGGAAATAAAACAATAATCCCCGAAATGAATGCAATCCCATAAACAAGCAACTCTGATCTAGATGGAAGCCACATACTTTTTTGTTTATTTATAATATCACGAACAATAACAATAATACTCAGGATTACTGAGCCGCCAATAATGAAAAATGAAGATTCCTTGAAAGTAAAGCCCATATAACTTGTCCATGAGGAAACCAGAATTAACCAAGCCATTCCTAACGGAAAACTGAATGCAATTCTGTATTTAGAATATTTCGTAGGTAGTAATACTCGGGTGAGCCACATACCCGAAGCACAGACTATAAAAAGACTCATAAGGTAATAAAGGATCGGTATTAGAGACCCCATCAAAATCTTCCCTTCTATTGTCCATACAAAAATTTTGTTTTCCCATTCGAATTAGGAAGTTACTCGTCTCTATAATAGAAGTCATTTTTTTAATATAATGCAAGATTCTTTATAATGAACGAATTTGTATCATCGGGATTCGCTGCTAATAATTTTAACCTCCATGAAATTGGCTTCCTTAAAATAAGCGCAATTGTCCTTGAATGTCCGTATCTCTCACAATTATTACAACCTCTAAAATTTGAGGGGGCCTTCATTGTGAATAATCCATAAGCCATATTTTGTTCGACTCTTAATTAGATTTTAATCTGTTATTCTTAAAATAATAAAGAGTCCGTTCCGAATCAATAATCTGATGGGAGGAAATTAAATCAAAGAACTGCGAGAATTTCTCCAAAAAATTCTGTTCTGTATAATTATGAAAAACATCTTCCCGTGAAGCGAGCAGTCTCTGTACTTGCGAATCCTTCTTAGGAACATATTCAATAATTAGATGCCGACCAATTTTACTAAAGAATTCGGCCAATCTCTCGAAAGGTACGTGATTAGATATGGCTAAATGATGAATAAGCGCCAAAGCAAACACCATATCAGCAGGCCCGCGCTCTAACAACGACTCGCGTTCATTATTACTCCAGCCTATACCAGAGGATGGGTTTGTTAAGTCCATCAGCAGTGGCAATAGTGAGCTTTCATTGTTCTTTTTAACTTCCTGATAGTTTTTATCTATAGCCGCTGGATCAATATCGAAACAAACGGTACGAATCCCTTTGCTGCTGGCAATTCGACTAAACAAACCAACATTTCCACCGATATCCCATACACTAGTCGGATTTGCCACTAAAAGATATTGTTCAATTTTATTTCTCTTATCCTTCAAGCCTTTCTCCGAATAGTTTGTATCATTATAATAATCTCCCCATTCGGTTCCGCTTGAATCCCATCTCATGCTTTCAATCGAAGATTGCAGACTATTAAGCAGTGCAAGCAATCTGCTTTTTTTCATTTTATTATTTAAATCCGACTTTCGAACTTGCTTATTGGCATATCGTTTCTGATAGTTCGAATGAAGATGAATATTGGCTAGAATAGACAAATTCATATACGATTTTTTACTTAATAAATTACTTGCTAAATCTAATGGTATCCCGTCCATGTATGTTCTAAAAAGCTGGTTTAATCGAATATCACACTTACTCATCAATGTTAATGGCGCATAAAAATGCCTACAGAACTGCCCATAAGCAGCCCATGGAGATCCTTCGTTATAAATCTCAAAGGAAAGAGAATCAATTAATATAGGTTTCCCCTTATGGAACTGAATATTATAAGCTGTACTATCCTTTAATGTCATTCCATGAACTAAAGCTATTTTTTGAATGTCTAAGGTTAGAAGCGCAGCATCTTTAAGTTGCACAAATGACCATTCATATGGATAAGAAATCATAGATATGAGTTCCGGCTGAATCACTTTGTACGCCAATTCTTGTTGTACGGCCAGAGGACTATCTACTTCCCTATGAGGAATCAATAGCCCTCTGTCTACTAATGTGCTGTACAGACCTGATGATATTAAGTAATCATAGTGTTCTTGATATACCTTGTTCACTTGACGATATAAACTGCCAGAAAGTTGAAACATAAATCCGCTTGGATCTCGGAAGGAACTAGGAAGAGTTGTATGATTCATCTTCTATTCCCCTTTGAAAAAAGTTTACTAGCATAGTATTTTATTTTATGCCAAAAGATCTTAACAGCAGTAGCTACCGCTGCAATCGCACCTAACACTATTTGTAAAATAAGCGAACCCGATCCTGGATCGATGTAAGCATATGCTTGACCTACGAACACTATATTAATGATAATGAACAAGTAAAGCACTTTAGTAAATACCCTGGTAGACATAGAATCCCTCCATTATAATCGTGAATGAATTAATAAGTAGCACCTATGACATCTTTCGATATGTATCTGTCTTTTCCGCCCACACTAAATTATTGCGATTTTTCCGAAATTCTAAGAGACACCATTGCAATTCCGAGATTGCGATTATCATCACTAATATTAAACATAGCCGGAGATGCAGCATTAGGCATTTCAAATGTTATTTTCAAGTGAGTACTAGTAATCATTTTTTTGGGTATCGACAACTCATAGTTTCCAGTTTCCTTTGCATGCCATTCCCCAATTTTAATCCCATTGATTTTTACATTAACTTTTTGCTCTTTAATTGTATTTGTAATGAAAGGTTGAAAATTCGTAATTAAGTTTAGATCCGTTTTTGGTGTCGCAATTCGCATGTCTAGCGAGGCAGCTGGACCAACTGTCCATGTGAAGGAATTTTCGGAACTAGTCCACCATCCAGTATTTTTATACTCTTCTGAATTGCCCTTACTCCCGAAATCTATATTCATCCCATATTGGTAGGCACCTAAAGTCGAAATAGCTGATCCCGGAAGCAACTTAGTGAATGATTTAGACCAAGACTGCTGGAACCAACTGTGACCTGTCACCAAATACTCATCCATAACGGGGAGATATTCATTATCCCAGTATTCTTGAGACCATTGGTATAAATAAAAACTCCTCTTTCTATCCTCATCTACCTTCACTTTGAACATCGGCATTCCCGGAACCTCTTCATGAATATCAAGTTCATCTAAGATAGTTTTAGTAACATCGCCTAAAGTCACGGGAGCATCGGAAATAGTCAATTCTTTAGTTTCGCCAAAAGGTTTTACGAGTATAAGCGGCACACCGCTTCCTTCAAGGGAACTATTCGTAACTTCATAATCCGCAATTTTAATATTATCTAAGGACAAAGTGTTAATCCCTCGCCCCGAACCATGATCACCTACAATAATAATCATAGACTGATCAAATACTCCTACATGTTTTAATGAATTCAAATAATTACGAGTTATTGTCACCGCAGCCTTTGCTTGAGTTTTGTAACCTGTACGATTAATGCTCAGGTCAACCTCCTCAAGATTCTCATTTAACTTATACGGCGCATGAGCTCCGGCAATATGAAAAAACTTAAAAGTGTCATTTTTTAAAGCCGTTTTTGTTTGTTTATTGACCCCCTCCATGAATAAGAGGTCTGAGTCATGAATATTCGTAATCTCTTGTTTTTCGTAAAAATACTTTTTAAAAATTACTGGCATATATTTAAAGAACGAAGAATGATATAAATTCGGAAGTTGAGATAGTTGACTGTTAAGATCGACTTCCTTGGTATTAGAGGCAATTGTTTCATTTATCGATATAGTATTCCTTACAAAAGGATATAACTCAACTTGATAATTATATTTCTTGAGAATGGCAGGAAGTGAATTTGAACGATATGCATTGTCAATGAACTTCTGAATGGGAATAGAATTATCATAATATTGTCCAGTTAGTATCAAAGGAACTGATGCATAGGTTGTAGGGAACCCCGCTAGCGAATTTCTGAAATACGTAAATCCTTCAAAATCACTTTTGATTTTCGGGTCTTCATTAATAATTTCTTGAAAGATATCTGATTGGAATGAGTCTAAAACCAATATAACAACATTTTTTTGATTTGAATATTCAAATTTGCCTTCTTGAGTGATTTCGTTTTTTTTCCACTCCGGTTCGTCAGATGAATTTATACCAAGAAAAACAATCGAAACGCATTGAATCCCCAGGATACAAATACTTCCAAATCTCGATATTTTTGATATTGTGTCTGTTTTAATCAATGCGAACACAAGTAACAATAACCATAGTGCGATTTCGAATACTGAAACGGTTCTATGGTCTTTCCAATTAATCTCAGTTCCATCAAGAACACCAAAATCCCACACAAATATGTTTCCTTGCAACCAGAATAATACCCCTAATACAAATAATATGGATACCATTTTCCTGAGGATTGATTGTTTTAAAATTGTCAATATGCCTGTCAACAGTACTGTTCCAGCCAAAGATATGAGTACCATAATGTACCAAATTTTAGATAAGAGCAGCGAATATTCCAATATATTTGTAAAGTATAAAGTAAGTGGTGCAAATAAGAATAATGTAAAAATAACCATCGTTGATACAATAAGATTTGTTGTGAATTTACTTCTTAGTGAGTTGTTATTCAGCTTTCTGACCTCCTAACTATAATCTGTATCGAATATAAAATAAACATCCCAAAAGCTTTTGAACAAATTTTCGTATAATATTTGGATCATGAATCTCCTTTGCCGTTGCTCGGGCTAAACACCAATTCAAAGGTACATATCCATTATATTTTTTAAGCAACTGGAAGGCTTCATTAAAATGTGTTTTTTGGTTATTTCGAGTTTTCGTGCCTTCATGATCCCTAGAACAAGCTACAAAATCGGTTAAATATCCAAATTCGCCAACTTTACTTAATCTCCACCACAGATCGTAATCAAGGCACATTTGCAGGGAAGCATTAAGCCCCCCTACCTTGTTCCACGCTTCTGTACGCATTAATGTGGCAGGCTGGCAAATAAAACATTGAGTGGCAAGGCCTTTTTGGGAAAATGATTCCGTTTTATACGGGGCAATCACTTGATTATCTATGTCTGTTATATAAGCTTTGGCATATACAGCCATACATTGGTTATTAGTCTCTAAGTAATCAACCATACGAGCAAGGCCATTTTCTAGGAACACATCATCTGCGTTAAGCCAACAAACGTAATCGGATGGAGGCAGTAAAGCAACGCCTTCATTAATGGCCGCAGCTTGACCATTATCGGGCTTTGATTGCCAATATGAAATATAATTCTCATATTTACGAATAATAGCTACGGATTGATCCGTTGAGCCAGCATCCATGACTGCAATACGGATATCCAACTGAGGTTGTTTTATGATACTCTGCAATGCTTCTTCTAGAAATCGCCCTTGATTGAAATTCGGAACAACAATTGAGACTGATGGTTTTCTAATCATGATTTTTCCTTCTTGTCCCATGACTCCATCACCATGACTTTTTCATATATACTTAATATCTGATCTGCGGCTCGATCCCATGAGAAATTGTTTGCCTGCATTTCAGATTTAAGTATCAGTTCGTTTCTAAGTTCTGAATCACTATTCAATTTTTTCATAGTTTGAACAAGTTGATTCGAATCGTTGGAGTCTATATAAAGGGCTGCATCGCCTGCGACCTCTGGTAGGCTTGAGTTATTGCTTGTAATTACTGGAGCCCAACAGTTCATAGCTTCCAGCACGGGTAAGCCAAACCCTTCATAATGTGAAGGATAGACAAAGGCAAAGCACTTCGAGTACAATGCCGATAGCTCATCATCGGTTACATAACCAAGGAACTTAACGTATTCAGCAATTCCAAGCTCCACAATCTTATCTTGGATACCCTCTTCCATCCAACCTCTACCGCCTGCTATATATAACGGTTTCGTTTGCTTGTCCGTCTTTACGAGCTCAGAATAAGCTTCTAGTAGCAGACGATAGTTTTTGCGCGGTTCTACGGTTCCCACACCGAGCCAAAAAGATTCTTTCAACCCAAACTTATTCTGTACTTTTTTCCACTCTGATTCGCTGGTTACTCGCTTCAATGTCGGCCGATTTCCAAGGTATACTACCGATATTCTTTCTTCAGGATAATATGGAAAATATTTAAGGAAGGAATTCTTAGAAAAATTCGATATTGTTACAATATGATCGGCATAAAGGCTAGCTTCGAACGCTCCCTGGAAACATATCAGGCGGTTCGCCTCGGTTGTAAATTCTGGGCAATCCAAATAACCCATATCATATATCGTCATAACCTTTTTGGCAGACGTCCCAGTCGGAAAACTAAAATTATTTGAGTGAACAATATCCGGATTACCTAGTAAGTTATTCACGTCGGAAGATTCATTCCACAACCGATTTGCCCTCTGCCAGGACATATCCGAAAAAAAATTCTTCACATAATCCCGGTCGTTACGGTAAGCTTTCTTGAAATCGGGATGGCGGTATCCGTAAAACATCGGATATAATAAATATTGATTTCCCCGGTTAATGTCAATCATATGCGAGACCACTTGTTTAGAGAAGAAACCGCACCCCGCCATATCTTCCGCGGTCTGACTTACATCAAATCCGATTTTCATTCGTTATCCTCCTTTCTTTGCTTGTAAGGCTTGTCTTCGCCAAGAAATTAAGGATTTCAGTTGTTTGAATTTAATCGTTCTGTTGTATTTCAGAAATAAGTTAAAAGCAACTTTGCTAAGTCTACTTACAAACTCATAGTTTTTCAGCGGATCCGTTCGCGTATAGCCTTCTTCTTCAACGATGACATGAGCAAGATTGTAAATCCACTTTTCAGGGGGGGTGCCGAATTTCTCCTTTAGCATTTCTATGATTTCTTCATGAACCGCTCTCCTGCTTCCCAGCGTCTTATTGTCCATATACAATCGGGAACCAGCTAACTTTTGATCGAGATAGTAGAACGGCTTCTCCTTTCCGATTCGAAGCCAGTACTCATAATCCATGCAGTACCTTAGTTCTTTGTTCAATACTCCATAACGCTCAACGACCGATTTTCGGAAGAAAACGGCTGGCTGACAGAGGAAACAAATGTCTTTCAATCTTTCATAATTCCATTGCTCGGTATAATAGTCCTCCATATATTGATCGTTCACATCGATATGATCCGCATTTCCATATACGACATCGACATCTGGATGTTTCTCGAATACTCTAATTACACTTGCGATCGCTCCAGGAAAATAAACATCGTCCGAATTTAACCATCCAATAATATCGCCTTTCGCAGCTAATAATCCTTTATTGACTGCATCAGATTGGCCACCATCCTTTTCGGAGACGAATGATAGCTTACCTTTATATCGTTCAAGGATATTTACGGTTTCATCCTTACTGCCGCCATCGAATACTAGGTACTCCAGATTTTCGATGTTTTGGTTGAATACGCTATCCAAAGTTCTTTGAAGGAAGATTCCTTGATTGTAAGATGGCGTTACGATCGTTATTTTCACTGTCATCGTTTAAATCAGCTCTTCCTATTAATATTTATTCTCCATGAAGGGCCTTTAAGGTTACATTAGTCACCATATTTGCTAAATGGACTTTCGTAATTTGAGCCGCTAATTCCCTTTGATCCGGCATCCCTAAATCCGCTGGTCGAAAGTCGTCACTAAAGCAAATAGAAATCTCCGATTGTCCCTGAGGCAACCTCTCGTTAATTATGAGCGACTCACCTGCGCGAATGCTAAATTTTTTAATTTTATCATTGAGCGTCATTTGAATTTTATTGCGTTTATAGGGAACATATGGAGGTAAGGAAATCTCAATGATTATACTAGCATCCAATTGGTTTCCACTAAATGCAATAAGTACATCGCGTTTAGCCCAGTTATCCTCGTAGATGCCTTCCACTAGAGTTCCCTTGCTTGATTTATTTCTAGCGGCCCTATTTAGCAATTGGTAGTATTGGTTTACCATAGTGTCGTTATTGAACTTCTTTATCTGTTCGTACCCTAGTTGAATTGAAGATTGTCTCAATTGAATGTCCGTTATTATGCGGTACATAAGATCCGACATCTCTTCAGGTCTTCGCGGGTCAAAATATTGTGCAGCCCTTCCTCCGACCTCTGGTAAACTCGTATTATTGCTGCAAAGTACGGGTGTCCCCATTTTCATTGCCTCAACGACAGGTATACCGAATCCTTCAAATAGACTCGGGAAGATAAGAAAATGGGCACCGGCCATTAATGCGGCAACCTCATTCTCCTCGACATACCCTAAGTGATATACTCTATCTTCCAACCCCATTTGTTTAAGTAGATCGTTAAACATTCCCTCTTGTCCAAGTAAACTCCCGGTGAATACCAATTTTACTTCAACGTCGGAATACTTCCTGATAAACATGGAAAACGCAACCAACAGCATTCGATGGTTTTTGTGACGCCAGAAATTAGCTGGATAATAGGCATATAAAGTCTTATCCAGACTATATTTAGAAAGTATCTCGTTTGTTAACATATCATCGGGTTTCAGGCGATCTTGTATACTAATATGAATGACTTCAGTTTTCTCGCTAGGAAAATTCAATTTCTCAATGAATGTCTGCCGAGTAAAACCCGATATGCAAGTAATATAATCGGCCAATTCGCTAATACCTGCATAGAAACGTTTACGATGCTCCAACTCGTCTACCGCAAAAAATTCTGGGTAATATTCGTGTTGCAGATCGTAAATTAAACTTACGGTTGATATACCCGGCTCTTTGTAGTTCACTGCGCTCATTGGACAAAACAAAACGTCCACGCCCTTGGACTTAAGAAGAGGCAGACGACGGCGCCGAAGCGAGGCTATATTAAGATTAAGTATTTTTGCTGCTTTACGAATTATTTTCTTTAAGAGTACATTTGATGATTTCGGTGAAATTGTAACATTCGTCACGCATATTCTTTCCATTCCAATTTCTTCAAATGACTTGAAAAATTCATGATTCCATTCAGCGGTTAATAGAAGGTATTGATCATCCTTGTATCTTTCACCTAGCCCCTTAATGAGTTCTATGACAAGTTGGAAAGCCCCCCCCATTTCGCCCGTCGTTCTTATGGGAGTAACATCGATTGCAACCTTCATTCCTGCACACCGCCCGATTTTTCTTTCAACAACTTTTCCAATACATGGATGCTTTCAAGTCTTGCTTGACGATCTTGCTCGGACTCTCGAAGCAATTGTTCCAATGTCTGAATCGATTTCAAGCGAGCGTTGCGGTCTTGTTCAGACTCCATTAGTAATTTTTCCAGCTCAGTAATTGCTTGCAACCGAGCATTGCGATCCTGATCGCTAACCCTTAAGCTTTGTTCCAACTTCTCATTATTTCTCAAGCGCTGTTCTGCCTCGTTAAATAATCTGTTATTTTCTTTATATAGATCTAACATAGCTAGAACTAAGCGAGTTGCCGGGCTCGAGGCCAAATAGTCGACCACTTGTTCATCGGAGATTAATTGTAGCGGTTCCGCACTCGCAACGACGAACATATCATATGGAAATAGAGGATCAAGAAATTGAACATGATGGATCCCCAATTGATCGAGGAGCAAAGATATCGCTTCTTTGCTCAACAAATATAAGTGTTCTTGATCTTTAAGCTGTATGAGAAAAGGATCGTTTGTATCGACCATTTGCTGGTAAGTCATATGGTTGTAACATGGAGTTTGAATAACCAATATTCCCTTTGCTGCCAACACCTTTTTAACGTGAGACATGGTTTCAACCGGATCGGGGAAATGCTCCAGTACATCCATCATGACTATAATGTCATGAGGCTCCAATTCGTCCGAAACATCTTCAATCTTAGAATTAATAATTTCAACTCCGTGCGTTCTACCACCATATTCAGCAACCCATGGACTTAGTTCAAGACCCTTCGAGGAAAATCCCGCTTGCGAAAGCATTTGAACAAACGCTCCGGGTCCGCTTCCGATTTCCAACGTATTTCCCGAAGGAAGCCTGTACTTGAGAACAGTCTGCAACCAGTACAGGCACCTTTCGCTAAGATCCCTTCTTGAACGTTGGAAAATACTCGGATGCCCCAAATCTTCGGTTTGATGGCCCATCCAATAATTTTTGCCGTAAAAAGCTTCGTCATCCCTTTCGTTCTCAACTTCATAATAAGTTGATACTTGACGCGGCGAGTTGATAAGTGTAAAACACTTTTTACACTTCTTATACTGCCCGTTAAACGTTTCAAGTTCAACCGATCCACACCAACACTTATTTATCTCTACAACACCTTCGTTTGGCATCTAATTCACCTCTTTGATTAATGATCTTTCGATCTGATATGAAGATTTCATAAATGCAACACCATGGAATGTTCGCCATCTTGGCTGAAGTATTTCCAATGTTGTACAGCCTTCGATCCAATCATATATTACGTTCGAACCTTCTGTTTGGCAATCGGATGATGCTACCATTACCGTATATAAGCCTTGGAATAGATTCATTTCAATATCGAATTGCACATGAATGATATCGCCTTTATTGGCACGCAATATTTTTTTGTCTAGCATATACCCATTTTGTCCAAAAACAACCGTATTGTGCCTATCCGAAAACTGAAAACCAAACGTAAGATCTGCAATATCCTCAATAATTTCTGCATAGATCTTCAATGCGATCTTGTCGCCGGTATGTGCGGTTTTAATCTCGCCGCCCTCCGAATCGCAAAGCATGGCACCAATAATTTTGACGCTGCCGTTACCCCTGCGGATACCAGCTGCAAGTTCGACATTTTTCAAACTTTGGGAAGGTATATGCATCTTTTCTTCAGCATTGACCGCGATCGACTGACTTGTTTCTTTCGCGTTAGGATGGTCTTTCGTTTTTCTGTCCAACGAATAAAACAGATTAACCATCTCTAGAGGATTTCCCTCGTGCTTGATTCGGCCTTCCTCAAGAATCATCACTCTGTCGCAATATTTTTTAACGGTTTGCATATCATGGGTAACGAGAATGATAGCCGTTCCGTTTGATTTCAATTGTTGTAGAAAATCAAAGCATTTTTGTTGAAAGAAGATATCCCCGACTGATAACGCTTCATCAACAATATAAACGTCGGGCTCAAGATTAGCGAAAAGGGAAAATGCCAAACGTACGTACATACCTGACGAGTAAGATTTGACGGGTTGGTTCAGAAATTGTTCACTTAACTCTGAGAACTCAATGATACCCTTAAGTTTACCCTGAATGTAGTCATCTGTATAACCGAGCAATTTCCCACTAGTATAGATATTTTGAATCCCGGTAAGTTCGGGATGAAACCCTGTCCCCAGCTCTAATAACGAGACGACGTTTCCTTCAGTGGAAATCGTCCCTTCTGTCGGCCATAGCGACTTAGACAATAGCTTTAACAACGTACTTTTACCCGCGCCGTTATGCCCAATAATCCCTACGCATTCTCCGAATGCAACATCGAAACTCACATCTTTCAGAGCCCAGAACTCTTCATGTTTCTTGAGTTTCCCCGAAGATATCCATTCGATCAAGCGATGGTGAGCTTTTTTGTATCGCTTATATTTTTTGGATAAGCCTTGTAGTTGTATTGCATATTTATCCATTAGATAACATCCCTAATTTCCGGTCGCAGGTTTTTAAAGACCACATATCCAACAATTAATGATAGCAAGGATACGCTAATCATAACTAACCAGTCCATAGTCTTTGGATGAGAGGAATAAACAACGATCTGATGAAACGAATTTACAAAATAATATAAGGGATTATACTTGATGATTTGAGCAAAACTCGCTGGAAGGAAATCTTCAATATACACGATAGGCGTCAACCACATCCAGATCTGAACAATACTTTGCAGTAGCTGGGATACATCTCGAAAAAAGACGTTAATGCTTGCAAATATGAACACTAACCCCAATCCGAATAACATAAAAAGCAACAAAACGATCGGAAGAATCAGCCAGTATACACCAATGGTGAAGCCGAGCATCAATACAAATGTACTTAAAAGTGCCATGGAGATAAACAAACTAATCGTTGTCGTCGCAGCGATTTGAAGAACAAACACATATTCCGGAATGGCCAACTTTTTCAAATAGGTAGCATTCTCGACAAAAGCATTGCTCCCTCTGTTAAGGAATTCCGCAAAGGAGATCCACGGAACAAAGCCAGCCGAGAGATAGATGGCAAACGCGACGGTCGAGGAATCCATCCCGGGTATCTTTGCAACCATTACTTGAGAAAATACGAACGTAAACAGAAGAATCTGAAGAAGCGGTTGCAGTATATTCCAATAGGCTCCTAGAGAGGAGCCCGCATAACGGTTCTTTAAATCAGATATGGCGTTATTCCAAATATAGGAGCGGTATTTCCAAATATCCATTTGTTCCTCACCTAGCTATTGGAAACATACCAATTAATGGTGTTCAATAATCCGTCCGAGAAATTCGTTTTCGCTTTGAATCCAAATTTGTCTGCTGCCTTCGACGTGTCAAGGCATCTTCTAGGTTGGCCATCCGGCTTTTCCGTATTCCACACGATATCGCCATCGAAACCGGTTAATTCTGCGATTGTCTCAACTAGATCTATTATTGATATTTCAGATCCTGCGCCTAAGTTAATAGGTTCGCTTTCATTATAATGCTCTGTTGCTAAAACGATGCCCTCCGCTGCATCCTCTACATACAAGAACTCTCTCGTCGCTTTCCCCGTTCCCCAAACTTCTATCGATGATTGCTTATTTCTCTTTGCATCAATGCACTTCTTTATTAAAGCAGGAATGACGTGCGAGGTCTCAGGATTGAAATTATCTCTTGGCCCATATAAATTCACGGGCAGCAAATAAATCGAATTAAAATCATACTGTTGGCGATAGGCTTGGGACTGTACCAACATCATCTTCTTGGCTAATCCGTATGGCGCATTAGTCTCCTCCGGATAGCCTCCCCAAATATCTTCCTCTCTAAAAGGAACCGGGGTGAATTTAGGGTAAGCGCAAATCGTTCCGATCGCAACGAACTTTTCCAGCCCAAACTGTCTGGATTTTTCAATAAGTTGAGTTCCCATCATCAAATTATCGTAAAAATATTTTCCTGGGTTAGCTCGATTGGCGCCAATTCCGCCAACCACCGCTGCTAGGTGTATAATCAAATCCGGCCTCATGTCGCGAAACATACGATCAATGCCTGATTCTGTAATCAAGTCGTATTCCCTACTTCGAGGGACAAACACCTCGGAACAACCACGCGAATATAGTTTTTCAACGACATGATGTCCTAGAAACCCGGCACCTCCGGTAACGACAATCCGTTTCTTATCCAACATGCATATTCTCCTTCCAGTACTTGAAGAGATCAGTTACAGTCTGATTCATCGTATATTGTGGAGACCAATTAGTTGTATTCATAATTTTCGAATTGTCCCCAACTCTTAGAGAGATCTCATTTTTTCTAACTCTGTCATTATTGACTTCAATCGTGTAATCCTCAATATCTGCAACCCGAAACAGCATTTCGATTATACTTCTAATTGATATAGCTTGATTTGAGCAAATGTTATAGATTTCACCTGACTTACCTGACTTTAGAAGTTCAAAGTATGCTTCAACTACATCTCTGACATCTAAAAAGTCCCTTTCAACATCAATGTTTCCCGTCATTAAGCGACAGCTAGTTCCATTTCTCATAGAGGCTATCTGTAAGGCAAAATTTGAACAAACGAAGTCTGAAGATTGCCCAGGTCCCGTATGATTAAATGGACGAGCGATCATAATATCCATACCGTACGAATGAAAATATTGCTTACATGCCAATTCAGCGCATGCCTTTGCCGATGAATAGGGATTGTTTGGTTCAATCGAATCTTGTTCTGACAAGAAGCTCTTACTGTTAGCGCCATAAACATCGGCTGAGCTTATATAAAGCAACTTGGCAGACAACTCTAATTCTCTTATGCTTTCTAGCAGATTAAGAGTTCCTTGAAAGATAACATTATAAGTCGTTTCCGGTTTGTTTATCGAATCTGGGATGAATGCAGGACCAGCCAAATGAACGATATAATCTGGTCTATAAAAATGAAGAATCTCTTTGAGTTTAGTTTTTTGTTGAACGTCGCATTGATATTTTTCCGTAGCTTCTCCGTTTAGTTCGCTCACCGAACGAGAGATCCCTAGAACCTCAACACCGTGACTTAACAACTTTTTAGTCATGGTTTTCCCAACAAAGCCACTCGCTCCGGTAATCAGTGCTTTCAATAAGATCACACCTTATCGCATTTCTTTTTCGACTCGTGCCATGTCGCTGTCCACCATTATTTTGACTAGTTGCTCGAAAGACGTCTTTCTTGGATTCCATTTCAACTTCTCGATAGCTTTCTTTGGATCGCCGATAAGCAGATCGACTTCAGCCGCTCTGAAATATTTGGGGTCAGTCACAACATAATCTTCATAATTCAGACCGACATAATCAAATGCAATTTTGCAGAACTCACGAACGGAGTAAGTTTCACCGGTTGCAATGACATAGTCATCGCATACTTCTTGCTGAAGCATAAGCCACATGCACTCTACATAATCTTTTGCATACCCCCAATCTCTCTTTGCATCGAGATTACCAAGACGAAGTTCATTTTGAGATCCCAACTTTATTCGCGCTACAGCATCCGTGATCTTTCTGGTTACGAATTCAATACCTCTACGTGGAGACTCATGGTTAAAGAGAATTCCTGAGCATGCAAACAAATCATAACTTTCTCTGTGATTGACCGTCGCCCAGTGACCATACAACTTCGCTACTCCGTAAGGGCTTCGTGGATAAAAGGGGGTTGTCTCTTTCTGAGGTACCTCGACGACCTTTCCAAACATTTCGCTGCTGCTTGCTTGATAGAACTTGGCTCCGGGACTGACCATATTGAAGGCTTCCAGCATATTCATAACGCCGAGAGCTGTCACTTGGCCTGTTAGAACAGGTTGTGCCCACGATGTTCCGACAAACGATTGGGCCGCTAAATTATAGACTTCATCCGGGTCCGATACTTTATGTGCCTGAATAAGAGAGCTAAGGTCTAACAAGTCTCCGTCGATGAACTCGACTTCGTTTTTTATATGCTCAATATGGGTCATAATCGGCGTGCTGGTCCTTCTCCTCAAACCGTATACTTTATACCCTTTCTCCAATAAAAACTCCGCCAAATAAGACCCATCTTGCCCCGTAATCCCTGTGATCAATGCTTTCTTAGCCATGTTACTTCATTTCCCCCTGATTATGTAGTTGCCTATAGGTACTGCTCCATTTTTTGTACTCGTAATTCTTTAAGCAATAACTTCATTTCTTGCGCCTTTTCTTTTGAGCAGATTAACGTAACATCGTCGGTATCTACGACAATGAGATCCTCAATCCCTAATGTGGCGACTAATTTACCATTGTTGCTTTCGATAATGCATCTCTTCGTATCAATATTAAGGATATTTCCTTTTATGACATTGCCATGCTCATCTCGATCGTTAATTCTATCGAGTGCTGTCCAGCTCCCAACATCATCCCATCCGAGTTTACAGGGGATAACATAGATGTTATCTGCCTTCTCCATAATTCCGTAATCTATGGAATCCTCGGGCATTTTCATAAATTCATGATGAATAAAGTCTCTAGAAGCACCCTCTAAGATATTTATTTGGATATTGAGCATAATTTCGTAAAGAACTGGCATGTGTTTTTTGAAGCTCGCCAGAATAGTCGATCCCTTCCAGATAAACATTCCGCTGTTCCAGTAATATCGACCTGCATTCAGATAGCTCTTTGCCGTTTGCACATCCGGCTTCTCAACGAACCTTTTTACTTTATGAACCTCCATCGCATTAAGTACAGAGAATTCATTAGAGCTCTCTATATAACCGTATCCAGTCTCGGGATAAGTTGGCGCGATGCCTAAGGTCACAATATTTTCGCCTTGTTCCGCTACTTCGGCAGCCGTCCTTAAAATACTAACGAATTCATCTTCGTTCTTAATAATATGATCCGAAGGTAGAACCAGTATGGTACTATCCGGATACTTATCTTCGATATATAGAGAGGAAAGAGCAATACATGGAGCCGTATTTCTACCCACCGGTTCAATAATGATGTTCTCGGCAGGCAGATGCGGGATCTGCGCGCTGATTAATTCCGCATAAAGCTCATTCGTCACGATAAAGATCTGTTCGATCGACATTAATCGCTCCAGTCGAGATACAGCTTGCTGAATCATCGATTTGGTGCCCGATATGTTTAGAAACTGCTTTGGCAGATGAGTTCGACTTTTAGGCCAAAATCGCTCTCCTTTTCCTCCTGCCATTATCAAGCTAGTTAGCATTCTTTAACCTCCGAAATGCTTTTGTATGTACTCTAATCTCTTCAGAATCATTTTCCCGACCGCGATGGGCGAATAATCATTCTTGATAGTTTGTTCTCCTCGAGTTGCAATATCTTCGTAGTATATGGGGTCTTTCACTAAGCGACTCATATATTGACTTGCATGATTGATATCCGCATTCGCCCATTGTTGATAGGCTTGATAAGGACCATAGTCTTGTCCAACTTTTATGAGTTCGTAATTGACTATACATGAATTTTGGCTATTCATAAAGTCAGTGTTTGAAGACCAGTTGGTCCCAATTACCGGTTTTCTTAAGTACATCGCTTCTGCGAGCCCCAATCCAAACCCCTCACTGCGATGCAAGGAAATAAAGCTATCCGTACAGGCTATCAAAGCATTTGTATCGTTGCGACTGAACGTTTTATTAATCACGTAAATATTCTTATATTCTTCCGTAATCTGATTAATGAACTTCATGTCGCCTTTATTGGCGCTACCGTTATTAACTTTAACAACCAGTCCCACAGATAGATCGTTAGGACTAAAAGCTTGTTTGAAAGCGTTTATAGAAGCCATTGGATTCTTTCGTTCCTGAAAACTATTCATATCGTACATGGTAAGAAATAAAAATGGAGTTTCAGGCAAACCGTAATAGCTTCGCTCTCTGTCATTTTCGATTATCACTTCTATTCCATGGGGAATTCTGATCACCGGTACCGAACTCTTCATAGAAACAGAGTTGGCAACAAATGACGATGGGACCCATACTTCATTAATAAATTTAAACCCATCAAGCCATTCATCCGGAAAATCCTCTAGTTCCCAATGCCAGAATCCAATATTATATCTATCTTTGAATAGCCCTTGACCGAAATGAGAATAGACTTCAAACATCTGTTCAGCGTTAAGATGAAAAACATTGATATTAAACTTTGGAAGCTCCATCTCCTTATGGGCCCATGTGACATCCGACATCTTGGCGGAATTCGATCCTACAAAATTCAGAATTCCAAACGGAAGATTAGTTGTGTTTATACACTTAGCCGCAATTCTGCAAGATTCCCCGATTCCCATTTCAGCTCTAGAGTATCCTATTAGATTAATTCCGTTTACTTGGTTTACTTTATTCTCGGTAGCTTTAATCGACATCTCCTGTAATTGGTTCTCGTATCCTTTTTCAATTATATGTTTTTTAAGCTTTTTCCTCATGTTCTGAGGAATGATTCGTACGAGCAACTTCTTTGATGGCAATGCAAGTCTATAAATCAATCTGTATAGGAATGCCTTCAATTTTTCACCGCCAATGTTACAGAAGAACTTAGTTTTTGACTTTATTCAAGCTATTATACCATATAGTAGTGACGGAATGATTGTTAGTCTATTTACAAGTTATCCCTGACTATTGACTTAATAATTTTTCAATCTCTTGAGCCTCTGCCGCATTGGCCGTAACAAGTTTGTTATATAACTCAATATCGTCCTTTCCCTGCTTCCTAAGCGCTGCAAGATAATATCGTGCAATTTGTTGATTTTCAACAATTGAAAGATCATCACTGATTCCTTTCTGCAAGTCTTCGGTGGCTTCCAAGTACTTGCCTTGCATAAACCACACTTTCCCCGCGCTCAACCGCACACGTTCACTGACCGAGAATTCATTCAACAAGTTTATGGTTTCGGGCAGCTCTTCAATTGTCCGTTCGCGTGATAACATCTTGTGATAAACGTCCAATATTTGCTCCGCAACTTGTTGGCCTTCATCGGAACCCGACGTTGCGAATTGGGTCCATTGGCCTTCTAATACAGTAATCAACAGGTTATATATCCCTTCATCATACGGGTATCTATCCAGAGCTTCATGCAATTGAATAATAGCTTGATCCTTATCACCTCTACTCATTGCAATAGAATGATTCAACTCGACCATTTCGCGATAGTTAGGTTCATACTTATTAAGAACTGCTGCATATTCCGATGCTCTGTCCAAATACTTGCTATCTTGGGTTTGGCTAAAAACTTGATAGTTTAAGGCTGAAGCCTGAAGTAATATCATTGGATGCTTAGGGGATTGGGCTAAACCCTGTTCCAATTTATTTTGAATACGATCGAATAATATGTTGTTCATGAGATCGTTCTGTACTTCTTTGAATTTATCAAGCGCATATAACTGTCTGCTAGTAGGAATAAGAATAACGAGTAAAAGAGCAATGATAACTGCGGATACTCCGTATTTCATCTTCTTCAAGTTGCTCTTATTTAAGTTCAATTTTAATGGCCGACGCTGGGTTCCCGCCATAATCCCCAAGCAGAGGTAAACAAGAATTGAATAGAACAAGTAACTCATTTCAAAGTCTATTAACGAGTGAATAAGTATTGTAATTGGAACGATAAAGTAAAAAATATATCGATTCCGATCTTTTTCCTCTGCACTTCGATAAAAACGAATATACGAGAAAACGACCATAGCAATAAATCCTACGTATACGATGATGCCTATTAAGCCAACCTCTATTAATAGCTGTTGGAGGTAGCCGTGTGTTTGGGAACTCAGGTATGAATAGGATTGATGCCTTTCGTATAAAGCTTCCCATGCACCTGCGCCGTTACCTATAATAGGGCTGTTTTCCCATATCTTGATGGCATCCTTGTACATAGTAAGACGTTCATAGACAGAATGGGTTTGCAAGTTTATATTTTCTACCCGATTTCGAATGACCTCTGGAAACAGGCTGGTAACCGATTTATTCGTTATGGAAACAGCTCCAACAACAAATAGAACAATCAAAAAGAAAGGGACAATTTTGTCCGCCCATTTCGATCGAATACTTTCGGACCACCTGGTTATAGATGGCTCTACATATTTCGTGATTACGAAGACTAGTAAAGCCATAATCATCGAAAGACCGAATAGATAAGCCCATGAATCGAAGGACGACGAGGAAAAAATAGATTGAGTTTCAAATGGTGTCTGACTTGCCCTTGCCTGTTGAATTCGTTCATATACCTCAGTCCCTGCACGTTCAAGATGGGTATATATCATTAAAGATAATCCCAGACCAAGAATAGAATAAAGCATAATCATCAATTGTTGCTTAAACTTAAACATCGCCAAGGTTACGATCGCAATGATCGGAAGAACAACCAATGCGCCACGAGACAGGGTGAGCAGGAATGAGACGCAAACAGGTATTAACATAAACCCGTGCAGCAGTTTCGCCTTTACGTTTCTAGTGCGGTTAATCTCGATGATGATTACAATCCACAACGTTAGTAAAAGCACAGCATAAGCGTTAGCATACTGAAAGATTGAAGTAATGCGAATACCTTCGTAGAATGCTAACGAATCTAACAAGTACGCATTTCCGAGCAGATTCAGAAATCCATAAATCACGATAAGGTAACCAAAGAACAAATAGATTTTCGGAAATAGATCAAGAAATTTTTCATACTGCGTCAACCATGTACCTGCCACGAAAAACAGAGAAACCAACAAACTAGTCCATATTCCGTACTTGGATAAGAATGTGGTTTGTGCGTTGAAGCTACTGATGATATAGACAAAACAAAGGACGAACGACCCCAGGGCATAGATCATTCTTCTTTCAAGTACGAAATTCTTTTGAAATGCATGAATTCCGATCCAGATGACTACAGCCAAAGATAACAATAAAACGTACAATATTGGACGTTCATATACAAATATAACATTGCTTGAATGTAGCCCTAATCCTTGAAAGATTCCATGCGTACTAATACTTAGTAATAAGAATATCGTTATCCAACCCCAAGCAAACCATTCCATAGCGCTCATTGTACTTTGCTTTCTCAATGGGTACACTCCTCATCAATATGCGCCTGTGCCTTTAACGACTACAGGAATCGTCTTTACCAGTATTTTCATTTCGAGCATAAAGCTCCAATGCTCAATATAATAAATATCAAGATTTAACCACTGTTCGAAATCCAAATCGCTGCGTCCGCTTACCTGCCAAAGACCCGTCATTCCCGGTAATACATCCATTCTTCTCCAGTGATAATCCGTATATTCCGCAACCTCTTCCGGAAGTGGTGGTCTTGGCCCGATTAGGCTCATCTGGCCTTTCAGAACGTTCCAAAGCTGCGGCAGTTCATCGATAGAGTACTTTCTAATAAAACTGCCTATTCGAGTGATTCTAGGGTCATTACGAAGCTTAAAAACGGGACCCGACATTTCGTTTTTGTGAATCAGCTTCTCTTTTTGAGAATCCGCGTTGTATTTCATCGATCGAAACTTAATCATATCGAAAGGCAAGCCATTTTTCCCTATTCGTCGTTGTCGATAGAATATCGGGCCTTTGGATTCGATCTTGATCAATATTCCGACAAGTAGGAACACTGGCAGTAACGACAGAAGCAGAATTACACTGCCTATAAGATCAGATAGTCTCTTGAGTACAATATTTACGCCCCTTAGAGGAGTCTTAACAATCTGAAGACAAGGATACTCCAAATCGTTTCTAAAAGAGAATACGGTAGATAATCGATCAAACATTTCCGGTATGATACGTATATCCACGTCGTATTTATACACTTTACGCAACATGGATTCAATAATGTGCTTCTCTGACGGTATGGTGATATAGATGATATCTATTCTCTGTTGCTGGAGTATTTTCTCTAGATCGCTTGTTTTCCCAATGACATTTACGTCTTCTTTATAATCATCTAAGTAGCCCACAAATCTGATTTGGTTGCCACTTGCCTTCAATACTTTTTCATGTACATCCAAACCGATTTTACCGGCACCTACGATCAATACGTTGTTCTTTATGGAGCCGATTCGAAATAAACGACCCATTATGGCCCGTCGAACCGCAATCCATAACATGGACTCAATAATCATGAAGAGCAAAAATAATACCAAAGTTAAACGCGAATATAGAAATGTAGTTTTTAATAAAAATGTGATACCCAACGTTATCATAAACGAAGTGAGAACGGTTCTGATTTCAAATATAAATTCATCCGTAAAAGCACTACCTGAGTTTGCTGAATTTAATTTATGCTGCAAATACATAAAGATCTGAAGGATTACCATAATAACCAAAAACAATAAATAATCCTTAAAGACGGAGATATTTACCCAATCGATTGGATTAAACCGGCTTATACCATCAAAGTCAGGTATCACTCTGATTGCCATTAATATTATGAACGTAAAAATAAAGCCAACAAATTTGGCTAAGAGTATTGATCTTTCAACTATCAAAGGTATTTTGTTTGCTTTAACGCGTTGTTCCGTAATTGAACCTACCTGGTAAGTAACGTTTGGGTATACATTTTGATTTAGCGATTTATTCAGATTCATTCCATATATCCCCATTTTTATTATGGTACTAACTTCTATTTTACCATAGTTCTATGAGTGCGTGTCGTTTTGCAATGAATTCTCAATATTTATGTCGAAAGAGCCGAGCAGGTTCATTTCTGCTCGGCTCAGCTCATAACAAGAAATCTAATTTAACTTTCTATCGACGTACCACGGTATTTTCTCAGTGGCGATCAAAGTCTTAAAGCCTGGTTGGGTCTGGTAATACACATTTAGGTGGAAGTCCTTTAGGACATCGATCAGGAATACAAATCGGTCATTGGTCCATGGCGATAACGCTATAGTGTGATTCCCAATCTTAAGCAAAGTATTCTCTTCCCCGGAAGTCGACGTCGCAGATGTAGGGAGCGATAATTCTCTGGAGAAAGCATAATCCCGAGTATCGTCTTTAATTTCAATGACGATTTTATGATCCTTAGTTTTCGCTTTGGTTAACAAGTCTTGAGTCAGTGTATAATCGAATTCGAGGCTCACCTCGTTCTTGTCGAATCGGGTTTGCGTTCCTACGCGAGTAATTGAAAATTCAAATGGGCTCAAATCAATTTTTTGCAGCCCTTCTTGAGGCATTCTCAAGGACGGAAGTACAAAGGAATACGGATTCGTATATCCAACAAGTTTTTCACTAGCTTCCTCTCCTGGAGACCCGCCGGTCGATGTCTCGGTAACTGCTTTACCGACAACAAGTTGAATATCTTTGATATCGGTCTCTTTAGGAATTGTAGTGGATACGTAAATAATGGCTTTTCCGCCCGGGTTCAGCTTATCTGTAATGTTATCAAAAGTGGCCGGATACACAGTTCCATCTGAATTCTGATAATAGCCAGCAAGCTCTTGAGGTATGACTTGACGTTTTTCTTGATTTTCGACTGTCACTTGCGTTACCAATACATCGGCACTATCGCCGATAAATAGACTTTGATTTCTTACCTTTACTTCCGAACGATAGCCGGAATCCTCAATCTTATAGCCCGTATCAAAAGCAATCTTCTGAACCGAATCAAACTCGCCTTTGGTCGCAAACTTCACAAGATCGTTCAACTGTTCGTTTGAACCATTGCCAGTTTCCTTTTGTTGAACCACTAAGCTTAAATTCGTAACTTCAAATGTATATGGGACCCTACTTACGAGTTGAATGTTTGCAGTTGCGCCCGGTTTAAGCGATATGATTTTGTTGGTGTTCGTTGTAGATGCTGTCTTTTCGATAGAGTCATTTAAGACGTACTTACCCGTTAGATTCGGCATGGGTAGCGTAGTCGTGCCTCTGTTTGCTACAGTTAAATTTGAAATGATAAGATCTTCGTCTTCTATAGGTAGACGATTCATTGAATTGAGCTTGATACTGTAGACTCCTTTAGAATTTGAAAAGGTATAATATTTCCCTTTTACGTCCCCCGTATCTACTTGTGCTTTAGGTAAATTAAATATGGCTAGCGGCTGTTTATCTTTACCTTCATTGATCGAGTTCACCACAGCAAGCTTCCATGTTCCTTGTTCAACAGCAATGGGGATGGAGGTCGTAAGTTGGAACTCTTTTTCCGTTAATGGATCTAATGTCGTTCCCTTTAAGTCTTGGACCGTTAAAGGATACATTAAATTATTCTGTGTGAGTATGTATAGTTGATAATCCGGTAATGTAATCGTGCGATTCCCATCATTTCGAATGGTTAATTTAATATCCGGACGATAGTAGCTTTCACTCGTCCCGATCGTGGACTGTTTGACAATAAAGGAAGCCTTAACATCCCCGGTAACAACCGATCTTCCGTTCGTGGAAGGTGTGGTGGGGTTATATTTGGTGGGAACAGTGATCTGGCCTAATACTTTAGTGTAGGAAGCTACAGAGAAATCCCATTTGATTACCTTGATGATCAAGTCCGTTGGCTTTAGGTTATTGCTTACCGTTCCGATAAAGTCAATGTTGACTGTTGATTTAGCCGGAATCTTTCCAATAGTAGAATCAGCCATTTTAAGGTTTAGCTTTGTCCCGGATTTTGTATATAAGTTTAACCAGTAATCTAAAAAATTCAACTCAGTGTTACTGTTATTCTGAACTGCAAGAGTCAATGATAATATCTGATTATTGTTGGAAGGCAACAAAATTAGATTATTTACTTTTGCGGTTACATTATCTTTTAGCTTTACATTTCCAAGTGACACCGGTCCAAGTACTTTTATTGAAGATTTTGTTGTTGTTTCTTGTGCATAGGAGACTGATTGCAAGCTGCCAAATATTAAACTCATCGCCAGTACCAAAAGCGACAGTCTCTTCACTCTATTCACCTTATCCATCCTCCCGTGTTGGGTTTATCTACTATTATAAACGTCTTATAGGTATGGATAGTTGCGGATAAGGGGATTAAATTTCAATTTGTCTGTCCGACCTTCCTCAATCTCAATTGCGTTTGCATAATAAAAAGAAGCTGCAGGGAAATCCCTGCAGCTTCTTTGAAAAGGTTCTTACTTCACGTCGTAAACCAACGTGCTAGCCGATTTGCCGTTAGCGGTATTAGCCGTCAGCACGAACTCGTCAACGCTACCAGATACAGTGATCTGATTGTTTGCAGGGTTCAATGTTACGGTACCAGTACCCTTAACGTTCGTAATCGAGTAAGTCACACCCAACAATTGGTTGTACTTAGCGATGTTACCCGCTTTGTACTCGATGCCGTAGTTATCGACTACTTTCAGATCCATTGCTGCATAAGCATCAAACGTGGTCGATGCAAAGTCCAGATAGGATTTGTCGCCATTGCCAGCAGTCAGGCTATCGACTGCTACAGCATCGGACTTGACAGATACCGTACCGGAAGTATGAACGATCTCGCCTTTAGCGCTATATACCGTTGCGCTTACGGAAGATTCGCCAGCCTTGTTACCGAGTACGTAGTAGACCGCAGAACCTACGGATCCAGTATTGCCAACTTTAACTGCTTGACCGTTGGATACCGTAACCGCAGCAACCTTATCATCCGGGAATGCTACGTTGTTGCCAGCGGAATCCTTAACAGCAATTTCAACTTTCTTGTGCAGGTTGCTAACTTCAGCAGCTTCACCTGCTACCGAATAGTTCGTATCGCCGATAGCATACAGGTTGCCCAGAGATTTCAGAGCGTACGTAAGTTCAACCTTAGTCGGATCAAGAGATTCGATCTCTTGGGATACCGTCTTCAGGGAAGTCGTGCCCTTCAAGAGCTCAGCCTTGAATTGAACTTTACCGAATACGCCAGAAGTCGTATCGAACTTGAAGCCATCATTGAACTCATCGCCATTGGTATAAGTTGCAGTCGTAGGTGCAGTAGGCGTACCAGCAGTGATGTTCAGCGTGTTGTCATCTCTTCCCAGAAGGGAGATGCCAGCAGCACCAGCCGTACCGCTAAGGTCAGCGAAAGAAACCGCTACGCTGTAGCCCGTAGGAACATCGATGTCAGAACCGTATTGGTCTCTGATTTTAACCGTGAATTCGGAGTCTGCGCCAAGAACAGCCTTAGGAGCGGAAGTTCCCGTTACCACAAGCGTCTCAGGAAGACGTTTTTCTTGAATCGTAATCGTAGTCGACTTGTAATCTTGAGCATCGATCTCGGAGATGCTTGCGTTGATGAAGATTACTTGTTTAGCGATCAAGGATCCGGCAGTTACAGGAACCGTACCTTTATTCGGACCGGAACGAACAATGCTTACTGGAGTCGTGCTGTTGCTAACGGAAACTTTAATGCGAGCGAAGTTCGTGTCATCCACGAGCTCGTCTTTCGTCAATTGGTTGCCGTCAACGTCGAAAGCAATAACCGGAACATAAGCAAACCCAGTATCGCCTTCAGCAACTACTTTGTCGAAGTCGCCAAAGCCTACTTTCGTAGCAACTTTGCCGTTACCAACGTCGATCGTTGCCGTAGCGGAAGTTCCTCCAGCATAAACCGTCAGAGTGTATGCAGCGGATTTAGCTTCTTTGCCGCCCAGCGTTACTTTCGTTTCATACTCTTCGTCGTTGTTGAAGTCGTCAGTAACTGCAGTCAATTTGTTCGGTTGCGGCGTGATAAATTGATTAAAGTTGATCGCCGTGCTCAGTTGATCATCCGTAATCGGGTTGCCGTATTGATCGAACAGATTGATCGGTACCGTTGCAACTTCGCCTGCATTAGTCAAGCTAGTTTTCGTTCCGTCATATTTGACTGCGCCAAGTTCCATTTTGGTTACGAATGGAGCGTTACCAACCTTGAAAGTCTTGGTAGCCGTCAAACGAGTTTCGTTGAAGTAAATGGTCAACGGAATTTGAGTCGTGTTTTGGATTACGCCAGCTACGTTAGTATCCAGAACGATAACCAGTTCGCCAGCATCGTTTTTGGTTACTCTTTCGTTCATGCCAGTGTATCCGGTGAATACCGTGTAGTAAGAAGCCGGGTAGGATGCCAGTTCGCCATATTGGTTCTTGGCAGCTACTTTAACTTTTGCTTTTGCCGTATAAGCGATTTCGTTAATGGAAGAAACGAACTCGATCGTTTTAACCGCTTCGTTTTCAGCCGTGAAAGATGCACTGTTCTTTTCAACAGTGTCAGCTTCCAGACCGCCCAACGTTACAGTGTACTCGCCAGCGGAGACCTTAACGTCTTTCAGAGGCAGAGTAGCGACTTTCTTGTCTTCGGACCAAGTCACTTTGTCAAGCGTTACGTTTACAGTGCCTTTTTTAAGGGTAAACGTAGCTTTTTCGGTGTCAACCGCTTTGTCCAAAGTTACGGTTACTTGCTTGATGCCCGTAGCTTCTGCTTTAGCAACGGAAACCTTAGCAGGCTCAACCGGGTTCTTTTCTTCGTAAACCGTGTAGCCAATGCTGATGGATTGACCGCGAGTAGCGTCAGCCGTGTACTCCAGGCCAGTAGCCGGGATCAGGCCAGCGTCGATAGCGGCTTGAACGTAGCCTGCAGCCCACGTAGAAGCGCCTTCTACCGTAGCGTCAGCAACTTCTTCCAGATCCAGGATTCTAGCAGCGATGATAACGACTTGCTCAACCGTTACATTGCCTCTTGGATCGAATTTGCCGTTGCTGCCTTCAACGAAACCAGCTTTAGCAGCCGCTTCGATAGCGCCGTACCACCATTGAGTGGAAGTGACGTCGGAGAACGTAGCCGTAGCCGGTTTCTCTTCAGCCAGACCAGCAAGAGCGATAGCCATCGTAGCGAACTCCGCGCGAGTCAGAGTTCTGTCGAGCTCGTCGCTGCCGGTCGTCGTGCCTTTCAGCACGCCTTTGTCTTTCAGGATTTGATATTTCTCCGCTGGCGTCAACTCAGTGTCGGCCGCGGATGCCATGGATGCGAACAAGCCGAATACCAGGGCGAAGGAAAGCAGAAGAGATAAACTTTTCTTCATAACCTTTTTTTCTCCTCCTCGAGAAAATTTCTGTTGTGTTTGTGTGTGAAAATTATAGCTCGAATCTCTCATCGGCGTTTCACCCCCTTCCCTGAGAAGAGCATTGTCTATAATTGATGTCTGTCGGCATGGTCTATTTTGGTAGATTCATGTCGCAGAAACTTGTAAACTGTAGATCGACTTTCAAAAGAAGCAAAAATTAGGCAGGGTAAAATATGCCACTTTCCTCATTATACATGAGATGTTCGCCTAGCGTAAAGTAGATTTTCGTAGAGAGGATGCGAGGATTAGTTCCTTGGTCCCTCTCGACACGGCACATCACTTTAAACGCAGGGGAACGATAAAAGTTGCGGAGGTTTTTGAATTCCTCAAACATTTTTTCACCAATTGCCCAGCGAATGAACCTTCCTCGTGATATATGTAGGGTTTATCGCTTCTCTAGTATAGCTTGGCCGAACCTTTAAATCATTGTCAAAACATTTCCTATAGAACCAAGTTGAAGCATCGGGGTTGATCCCGAATGAAAGGGAGAGCTGCCGCAAGGCAACTCTCCTCTGGCCCTCCTAGAGCTTCTTAAGCTTCTTCATGATCCGTTCTACGATCACTGCCGCATCCGCGCGAGTCAAGTTGGATAGCGGCTCGAACCGGTAAGTCAGCTTGCCGTCGGGAGTATTGTTCGGAATTCCGGTGATATATCCGGCTTTCTGAATCGCCAGCACGGAGCTGGCGGAATAAATGCTAATCTGGCCTGCATCGGTAAAGTTCTTCTGCAAAGCGGCTTTATCCTTTTCCATGTCCGCCGTATTCTTGACTAAATTCAGCGCCCTGGAAATCATCACGGAAGCTTCTTCGCGCGTCAAGGTATCGTTAGGCCAGAACAATCTCGGCGATCTGCCTCGGATAAAGCCTTTCTTAACCGCAGTCTCGACATACCGGTAATTCCATAGTTCGTCCGGATAATCAACCGCCAACACATCGTCGAAGGTCATATTGTTCGGATCGTATTCCAGCGGAATATCCAACATCTTCACGAGCACTTGCGCAAATTCGCCGCGGGTGATGTTGTCGTATACGCCGAATGAATTCGCGTCCTTATTGACCATAATGCCTCTTGAGAACATGGTTTCGAGGGCGAGCCGAGCGTAGCTGTGTCCGCCGATATCGCTATAGCTGTACCGAAGAGACATGACCGCGTAATATCCGAACCCGTCAAAGGATCCGGTAACGGTCTTTTTCTTAGTATCGACCGTGCCGCCGACGTTCACCCAACCGTTGGACGTGTAGCGCCAGACGCTCAGATTGCGGGCGATTGCATCCACGATATTCGGATCATATTTAATCGTAATCGTCCCGCGCTGCGACGGCTCAAGCCACTTGTCCGGATTATAGGCGCGAAGGTAGAAAATATCGTCCCCGTTATCCGTCGTCGTATAAGGATGCATGGCATCAATCAACTGATAATCGTTAACTAGCCCTGTCCCCTTAAAATAACCCGCATCGATCCAGTAAAGGTTGGATCCGAACGCGAAATTGGCACGCGGAATTAATCGCTCCGTCCCCTCGGCCGTGTAAGACACTTCTTTAAGAACGCCGTCTTGAGGATTTCCGCTGAGATCTTCCTCGCCTACGGCGTTATAGCGTTTTACCGTACGACCGTCTTCCCTGTCGGCAATGCCGAAATACAATTCTTGCGCGTCGAACAGATCGATCGTTTTCACGTCTTGTCCAGGCGCCCGATTCGCTTGCCTCAGGAATGTGTTTTTCGGGAACGACAACGCGAGTTCGCCTTTGAATAAGGATAATTTGCCCGACGTCGGAAGCGTCGACTTGTATTGGGCGGTCACGGAACTGTCGGCTGCGTAGTTGACGACGAAAGAACCGTTAATCTTTTGCGTTCCTTGTTGAACCGTGAACTTAATCGTATTTTTTCCAGGCTTAAGGCCCTTTACTTCATAACGGAAAATATCTCCCGTGCCTCTCACCATCTGTTCTTTGCCGATCACAACGGACGTAGCGCCCTCCGCCTTAATGCTGACTTTCAGGAAGTTGGAGTTAATTACGCTTTCGTTCGGGAACTGCGGCGAAAGAATGAGATAGGGCGACAAATCCCTTACGATCGTGTAAGTCTCGGAGACGGATACCGTCCCCTTGCGAGCGATAATCGTTATGTTCGTGGAACCGGACTGCGGCAGCTTTACTTCCGACAAACGCATTTTGTACTTGAATTCCGCGCTTATCAAGGAAGTTACCGCTAATTTAGAGCCATCAACGTCTTCGATGAGGAGATTGATCGTATCTCCGGCTTCCGAATCCGCCGTTATCATATTGCCATCCGATGAATTGACCGCCGCAGTCGCGACTTTCTTCCCGTCGATCTGGACTTCCAGATTTTCAATCATCTCCACATCGAACAGAAGATCCAGCGATCTTTCCGTCGTCGTGAACTGCTTGTCCCCGGTTGGAGCGAACTTCACGTCGACGTCGTTGAATTTGCGCTTGATATCGGAAACGTTCGTATCCTGGGCGGGGTCAATGACGAACGGCACCGGCCGAACCGTCTTGATAGCCGGATTATCCTTGGAGAAATAATACACCGTAAACTTAGTCGACACCGGCACGCCGTTCGCGACGCCTTCCAGAACCAGTTCGTTTGCTCCCGGGAGCAACCTCAATCCATCGGTTATGACGTTCGTGGAATTAAATACGAAGTCTCCGGCCTTGTAAGTACCCGTAGCGGTTGCGGGAGTATAAATCGTTCCGTTCGTAGTGACTTGATACCGTTGACCGTTCAATTGCACGTAAACCGTATTCAACTCGGAGGGATCGACCAAATTGAAGTTGATCAATTTACCCTCGAGGTTAGGAAAGACGTTCGTTTCGAATACTTGTCCATTGTATACATTTTTAAGTTGAATCGTCGGAGCGGGTACGAACGTGATTGTGCGTACGATGGTATCCGTATATGTTCCTTGCTGAACCGTAAACGTCAACTCTACGGTTCCCGTAGGCATTTTGTTGATGACGACCGCAGGCACGTTCGTCCCCGCGGTATAGATACTCGCATTGAAATTGGCCGCGGGCACCGCAACGCCGTTCTGTTTGGCGGTTACGGTCGTGGTAAGCGCGCCGCCCGTCGGATTCACCACATCCAATACAAGCCACAGAGGCACGATATTGACCGTGGAATTATTCGGGAAGGAAGCGGAAGATGTATAGGTGATGCTCGTCCCGCTCGTCGTTACGTCGTAAGCTTGCTTAATATCCGTAATGTAGGGCGAGTTGGCATCTCGATAAGTAAACGGAACGAGAAAGAAAGGCGTACCCGGAACGCTCGTATCCGTTATCTTAATGTTGTATTTACCATTTGAAAGACCCGCTAGGCTTATAGGATTGTCCGATTGGATCGAGTACGTCGTTAAATCCCCGTTCGTGACGACAGCCGCAGGATCGTAAGTCGAAGTGCTCGTTACCGCCGGCGACAAGGAAAGCCCCGCCTCGTTGACCAATTCAACGCTAAATACCGGCGGTACCGGCGTCGTAGAAGTATCTCTAGGCATAATGACTTTGGCATTTATGACGGCGTTCGGGTTCGTGTTGAACGTGGGATTCCCGTCCAAAGCGCTAGTGCCCCAATTCACATCGTAAGCCGTCAACGTACCGTTAAAATAGACCAGGTAACGCGTTAATTCATAGGTCTTCGTCCCGTTTCTTGCAAGGATGACCAGTTTATTGTATCCCCGCTTTAGACCAAGGTTATTCAAAACGAAAGTCGAACCCGAACCGCCGAACATCTCAACGCCGTTAATCGTAACGTTCGTTGCGTTCGGGGCTTTAACGGTGATGGCCTCGTTAGTTCGAGACGTGACAAGCGGAGCGGTCGAAGAGAGCGCTCTTCCGTCGGCTAATTTCACTTCCGAAATAACCGGAACGTTCGAGAAATTAACATAAGCGACTCCGTTAACGACATTGCCCACCGGATTGACGCCTTGGACAATGACTCGGTTTAACCCTTCGTAGATCGTGACGCCGGCAAAGCGGAAAGAGTTGCCTCCCGAAATAATCGGTTGCGTGGAGCTGTTGGAAGCTTCGACTACGCTTCCGCCTACGATTTTCTCGATGCGGTACGAAAGCGATGTTACCGAATTGAATGTACCTGCAATCTCGATTACGTTGGAGTTGACCTCCGTAGGAGAAGACTCCGTCGTGCTAAAATCCCGGAACGTAAAATAAATCGGATCCGCCGCCTTCGATTCGGAAGGCGCTATGGGCACCATCGTAACAACCAGTGCGGCTATTAACAGCCATTGTACGACGCGGTTGGCATATTTTCTCACTTTTCGTTAATCCTCCTTGTTGGACTTCGGTCGCCTGCTCGTTTTCCGTTTTTCCTCGACTGACTTGCCCTTCGGTACTCACCTTCCCGTCCACCTGGTTCAATCAAACCAATCTTATCCGTATCCCTGTTATCGGTCCGGAAGCTTTGAAAGTTTAGCCATTCGGAACAATTTGCGTCCAAATTCAATCTTTGGCGAATACAAAAAACCCCGAAACGCATCGTCGCATTTCGGGGTTGAATTTCTTATACGTGTTGAATTATTTCCGAGAATGAGTCTGAGGCTTCATCCTTATCCGGGCCAAGAAGTCGAGAACCGGACGGCGGGTCTTGTCGACGATTCCGATGAGCTCCGCGCCGATCTGCAGCAGGAAGACGAGCGCGCAGATGACGATAAACGTGATCCAGTTGCCGAGGCCCGTATTCGAGACGGAGGACTGGATCACCGCGCACGCGCCGAAGAAAGCGGCGATCGCGTAGATGATCAGCACCGTCTTGCGGTGGCTGAAGCCGAGCTGCTGCAAGCAGTGGTGCAGATGGCCCTTGTCCGCCTCGAAGATCGGCTTCTTCTTCTTCCAGCGCCGAACGATGGCGAAGAACGTGTCCGACAGCGGCACCCCGATGATCAGCAGCGGAGTGACGAACGAGACGACCGTGATCTGCTTAAAGCCGAGCATGGACAGCGTCGCCAACGCGAAGCCGAGGAACAGCGCCCCCGAGTCGCCCATGAATATTTTCGCCGGATGGAAGTTGAAGAACAGGAATCCGCCGATGCTGCCGAGCAGCAGCGCTGCGAGCAAAATAACCGCCTCGTTGGCCATGATGATGCCCATCACGAGGATGGTCGCGATCGCGATGCCGGAGACGCCGGCCGCCAGCCCGTCGAGCCCGTCGATCAGGTTGATCGCGTTGGTGACGCCGACGATCCAGACGATCGTGAGCGCGATGCTGACCCATTCGCCGAGCGGCTGCATGGCCGAACCGAACGGAATGTTCAGCAGATTGATCTTGACGCCGAAGCCGAAGACGACGATGCACGCCGCGCCGATCTGCACGAGAAGCTTCAGCTTCGCGTTGAGATCGTATTTGTCGTCGAGGGCGCCGAGCAGCACGATCAGCGTGCCGCCGACGAGAAGCGCGCTGATCAGGTTGCGATCGTACGCGCTGAGCAAGCCTTCGGGAACGAAAGGCATGATCACCAGCAACCCGATCGTGAACGCCGCGTATATCGCTACGCCTCCGAGACGAGGCATCGTTCTCGTATGGACCTTGCGGTGATTCGGCTCGTCGATGGCTCCGACTTTATAAGCCAGCTTCTTGACGAGCGGCGTGAATACGAGCGCTAAAACCAATGCCGATATAAATGAAATAATTGCAATTCCAAGCATCCAACCAGACACCATTCACAACTCCCCTTTTTCTGTACCGGAATGAATTATACTCCCGTCGCCAGAAATCCAACAAGGTGAACATTTCGCCGTTTTCAGCCGTTTTGCCGTAAAAAAGTCATTTTCACGAAAATTTTCAGGATGGATTAGGGTGTTTTAGAACTTTATCGCCGTCTTTAATCACTTTCAGCGCGAATCTTGGAAGTACCAGCATTCTTTTGAACCGCGATGGCTCCTGCAGAAGGCGGTACAGCCACTCCATCCCCGCTTTGCGGAAAATGGCCGGAGCCCGCTTGAGCTTGCCGGACACGACGTCGAAGCTGCCTCCTACGCCCATGACGACCGGAACGCCGAGCACCGATTGGTACTTTTCGATCCACGGCTCCTGATTCATCGTCGAGCGGGCCACGAACAGCAGGTCGGGATTCGCTTCGCGGATGGCCGCCACGACCGAACCGTCTTCCTTATCGGTAAAATAACCGTCCCTGCACCCGACGAAACGAACGCCCGGAAACCGAGCCTTCAATTTCTCCTGGGCCGCTTCGATCACTTCCGCCGTCGCGCCCAGCAGGTAAGCCTTCCAACCGCGAAGATTGCCCTCCTTCAGCAGCTCGTGCATCAGATCGAAGCCCGCCACGCGCTCCTTCACCGGCTGCCGCAGCCTGCGGGCCGCCCAGACGACCCCGGAGCCGTCCGGCACGACGAGGTCCGCCGTGGCAAGCGTATGATGAAAGGACGGATTTTCCAGGCCGACCATGAGCATGATCGGATTTCCCGTAATGACGCGCTGAGGGCGCTTCGATTCGATGGCTTCCGCCAAATACGCGACGGTCTCTTGCATGTCCATCTTCGAAAACGGAACGCCGTACAAGGACACGGTCGCATACGGCTTCGGATTGGCATTCACTTTGCGGTCACTCTCCAGCTGTTTCGGGTACAAGCCGCCGTTCGACCGATGATGTCGAGGCTTGGCTATAGCCTACTTATTAGATACGAATGAAATCGACGATTTGTTTCGCCGGTCGCGAGGCTTCTTCCTTCAGACGGCCGATCGCCTCATCGGTGGCGCTATGCCACGCCGCCGGATCGCGGAGAATTTCGGCGGCCCGATCGGCCGCGGCGGCGGGGTCCAGCGCGTCGGTCGTGCCGATCGCGCGTTGGCCGAGCCGCTGCAGAAACTGGTCGATCTTCGGATCGTACGATAGACCGAGCAGAGGCACGTTGCGATTCGCCGCATAGATGAGCGAATGCAGCCGCATCCCGACGAGCAGCGCGCATCGGCCGACCTCCCGCAGCATCCGCTGCGGGTCGTCGTGCGCCGGCGCAAGCTCGAGCTCCCGCTCGGAGTACGCCCCCGAGCGGGCCAGCCGTTCCATCACGTAGCGGGACGCGTCCTCGTCCGCGCCGCG
>Ga0065721_10003919_pt1 | contig 55815 bp, 54 predicted proteins | sample Mesricmetagenome_FD_59108 | JGI IMG/M metagenome (GOLD analysis project Ga0065721, IMG submission 59108) | Mesophilic microbial community from rice straw/compost enrichment Sample: eDNA_1 v2 (version 2) | ecosystem: Engineered > Solid waste > Grass > Composting > Bioreactor | place: USA: Davis... | reverse complement strand
CTTTGCGATCGAAGGTGAAGCGAAGCGGATTGGCAACTTCTACGCCGGCATCCGCTAGCGCTTGAAACCTACCGCTGCGGCTTGCGCTTGAAGAGGTCGATATAAGCGTCGCAGACGGCGTCTTCCGAGAACTGCCCCACCAGCGTCGCCCGGCCGCCCTCACCGAGGCTCTTTGCCAGCGCCTTGTCTGCAATCAGCTGGTTGATGGCGCGGCTGAAGCCTGCGACATCATCAATATCGACCAGCAGGCCGTTCTCGCCGTCGCGCATGAACCAGGACGGACCTTCGGAGCGGGAAGAAACGACCGGCTTGCCTTGCGCCCAGGCCTCGAAAATCACATTGCCCAGCGGCTCGTGGCTGGACGGCATGATGAACATGTCGGCCGCGGCAACATAAGGCCGAGCATCCTTCTGCCAGCCGAGGAAGCGCACGCGCTCCTCGAGCTTGTGTTCCTTCACCACGGCATGCAGCGCGTCGTTCTCCTCGCCCTCCCCGGCGATCCAGAGATAGGCGTCCGGCACCGCAGCCATCGCCTCGATCAAAAGGTGGATGCGCTTGCGCTTCACGAAACGGGCCATCGTCATCACCAGCGGCACGCCATCGGGTGTATTGGCGACCGAGCGGGAAATCGGCTCGACAATGCTGGTGTCGGTGAAGTTCGAGATCACCTCGACGCCGCGATCCCAGCCGAGGTTGTTGCGCACGTGATCAGCAATACCAGGGGTATTGCAGACGAGGATGTCGGAGTTCTTGAAGTAGCCGAGATGCGTGGGGTAATCGCCAAGGCGCGAGAGCTTGATGCCACCCTTGTAGTCCGGCATCAGCCGCGCCCCGCGCGTCGACCACGAGATGATGGCGTCGGCCTTGTCCTTCTTGGCAAGCTGCAGCACCTTGATCGGCAGCAGGATGCGGTCGATGGACAGATTGCGGAAGTTGCTTTCGATGACGCGTGAATGTTTCTCGACATCGGGCTTCCAGCGACGGTTCCAGCGCATCACTGTCGTCTGCTCCACGCCCCTGCGGTGAAGCGCGCCGACCAGGTGCACGAAGAATTTTTCCGCACCGCCGTCCTTGCCGAAAATGTACTGATGTACCCGAAACGTCATGCCTGCCCTCGTCTCTGCCATGCTGCTTGACCGTCAGCGGCCATCCGGGCAGCGCCGCTTATATCTTATGGTTGGCCAAGCTCTGCAAGAGCAAAGCGCTGAAGCGCCAAAAGATCAGGCACAGAACGCGGCAAGGCTCTTCCATCAGCGAGCCAAAGAAACTATCGCAATGACAACAGCCACGCACTAGATGCGCGGACAAACATAGCCCTGCCGGAAGATTTCATGTCCTTGCTCAAAACCTATGTGATCAACCTGGACGGAAGCACCGACCGCCTTGCCGCGATCACCGAGCGGCTTGCCGGCTTCGGCATCGACTTCGAGCGCGTGGCGGCCGTCGATGGGCGGAAGATGGACCTCTCGACTCTGCCCGAATACGATGTTGAGCGTGCCGAACGGTATATGGGCCGCAGCCTCGTCGGCGGCGAAATTGGCTGCTACCTGAGCCATCTGAAAGTTGCCGAGGCTTTCCTCCAGTCAGATGCGCCTTATGCGCTAGTTCTCGAAGATGATGCGTTGCCGCTCTGCAATCCGGTCGAGCTGCTCGTCCAGGCGTTGCCGGATCTGAACAGCGTCGACCCCGATTGGCTGCTCATCAATATCGGCAACAACAAGCTGAAGATCGCCACGCCGCTGAAGCGCTACACGATCGGCACCCACCAATGCGAGCTGGTCGCGGCCCACTATTTCCCGATGACGACGAGCGCGATCGTCTGGTCACGCGAAGGTGCACGTCGCTTTGTTGTGGAGCATGCGAAGATCTTCGCCCCGGTCGACAACTACTTTCGCTACTGGCTGACCCGCACGGGTCACGGTTATTCCTTCTGGCCGGCTCCCGTGACGACGACCGAAGCCGCAAGCCAGATTCTGTCCGGCGCCGGCACCGCCCGCAAGACGAACAAGCGGAAATGGTACTACGGCGCAGCGAAACAGTTCCGGCTGTTTCAGGATAAGTGGATTGCCAGCGCGAAGAAGAAGGGGTTTCGTCCAGCAAGCGAGTGAAGGATTAGGAAGCCCGGAATAGCCGCCCGAAGAGCCGCAAGCCAAAGCAAATCAATGACCGTCCATCTCGTCTATAAAAGTGGTCCTCAGGTCTCCACGCCGCATGCCATCGGTCGGAAGCTGTTCGAGCGGCTGAAACGGGATTTCGAGGTCGTCCTGCATGATCCCTCCTCGAACGAGGAGATTGAGCCTGCCCCCGGAGATATCCTTCTGGGGCACCCCAGCTTCGACCGGAATGATTTCTTTCATCGTGCCCTGCGAAAAAAGGGCTGGAGACGGACCCTTGTCATCCATCCGTTCTGCCCTGACGACCCGGATAGCTACGCCCACCTCGGCTTCGTCGTTCCCCAATGCGACGCATTCCTTGCCATTACCGGCCGCGTATGGATCGATCGCTTGCCGCAGACGCTCTTCCGCGAATGGGCCGGCAAGGTAATTCATCTCGATCTTGCCGTGGACCGCAGCAACTTCCCGGCCTTGAGAACATCGGAAACAGCGCCTCCTGGCAAGCGACGTTTTCTCTTCGTGGGCAACCATCCGCACTACAAGAACGTGGGCTTTCTAAACCGCCTCGCCGGCCGGTTACCGGAGGTCGAATTTCACCGCGTCGGACCGTTCAAGAAGCGTTTCCGGCACCTGAAGCAGCATGGCCCCATGGATTTCTCCGATCCCGAAGCACTCAGGTTTGCTGCCGGTTTCGACTTCATGATTAGCCCGAGCGAAAGAGACGCCAACCCGACGACGATCCTGGAGGCGATGGCTCTGGGACTTCTGCCCGTTGCCCCGGAAGGATCCGGCTACTATGCGGACGATGGAGTGCTGCAGATCTCAGGGCGCAACCTGTCGGCGGCGGATGAAACCATCCGCATGCTTCAGGCGATGGATGTAGGCGAGATCCTCAAGCGCCGCGAAGAAAACTGGCGGCGCCTTGATGCCCATTATAACTGGGACCGGTTCTATGAGGTCGTGAAGGGCGCCTTGCTTGCCGAAACGAAAGAAGATCTCGCTCTATCGGCAAAGACGCGCAGCCGCCTTGCGCTCCACTATCTCACCTCGCCGCGATCGCCCTACAGCTTCAAACGGTTTCGAACCCGGCTGAACGCGCTCCTGTCATTCTGGAAGCGCAAACGCCGCCGGTGAACAGTACGGCCTGTAAAAGTCCTTGAACCGTCCGAGAGCGGACGTATCCGGCCGCGCCTTCAGCTTCTGAAAGATTTCCGCATTCAACGGGTCCCGCGGCTTGCGGGTACTTCCCCAGGCAAGATCAGACCGGATCTTGATCGGTATGTAAGCCGGCAACCGCCCGGTTAGCAGATAGGCCCGAAGATTGATGTCGTGATCGTCATCACCGAGGAAAAAGTTTGCGTGATCGAGATAATTCAGAGACGCCAGATCAGCTCGCCGGAAGGCGATCGGGCCACGGTTGACCGTTTCGCTGAAGTACCCGATCTTTTGCCTATCATCGACATCAGCACCTTGCTTCTCGATAAGCGAGCCACAAAGGCCAATCCGAGCCTGGCGCTCCGCCTTTCGATAGCCGATCGATCGCGGCCAGCGGGGCTGCCCGTAGACAGTGAGCAGCGAATGCCCGCAGCGGCCGGAAACGCAGAAAACCCGCTCATCCGCAAGGCCGGAGAGCATCCGCGCGTCGTAGCCGTGGGTGCCCATCAACATGTCGGCCTGATACTCGATGATGAAGTCCGTTGAAGCGGCTGCGAAACCGAGGTTGTCGCAGGCCGTTTCGAAGAACGGTACGCCGGTGACTATAGATGTCACGGACGAAACCAGCGGGCACGCATGGTCGGCAATGCCCTTCCAGAATGCGGCAAGACTGTCATCGGAGCAGCAGTCGAATATAGCAATGATATCATGCGACAGCGTTGCCATGGCGAAATGCGCTTCCAGAAACTTGCCGATAAGTTGCTCCTGGTTGAACACCGGAACGACCATCGTGTAGCGAGCATCGACCGGTTTGATCTGCTCGAAGCGGCTGAGGACGGGAGACACAAACCAGGGATGTCTGGCGATCGGAGCGAGGGCCGGATGCTCGTGCATCCTCCCCAGCATCTCCTTTACACCATTTGAATCGAGCATGCGGGCACCTAAAATTGATTTTCCGCTATCACACTGATAACCGGGGGCTTGTCAATCAAGGGCGTTGCCGGCCCGATGGCATGAGATGAGCTAAGGCAGGGAATGCAAGACATGATGCCGAAGCTGCACGTCGTGACCTACGGCAAGGATGACAAGCCCAGCGTCCGACACCGGTTTATCAGCGGCCTAGAGTATTTTCGGCGCCATTTCGAAGTCACGTGGGCGCCGACGTTTTCCGACGTACGAATTTCATCGCTCGGCCGCGGCGACGTGCTTCTCGTGCAGAAGCGAATCCCGAACTTGTGGTGGACCTGGCGGACCTCCCACAGGACCAAAGCAAAGGTCGCCTACGATTTCGACGATGCCATGTGGACAAGCGCGCTTGGTGATTCCTTCGCACGACGCTGGCGGACCCAAATGAGGGTCCGGTCCATCATCCGGCGAGCCGATCTGGTCACAGCGGCGAATGCCTATCTCGCCGACTGGGCCAGAAATGCCGGCAGCGATCCGATGATCGTTCCGATGGGAATTCAACTGCCGCCGGAACCGCCAGCACCTGAAGTATCAGATCAAATCCTCTTCGGTTGGGGCGGACATCCCCAAAGCCAATATTTGCTGAATGCCATCTCGCCCGCTCTGGCGCGGTTTTTCGCTCGGAGAAGCGACTGCCGGTTCATTGTCATGTCCGGCAAGAAGCCCGACCTTCCCTTCGACTTCGACTGGTGGCCATTCGACGCAGAAAACGAACGCAGGTTCTTTTCTTCAATCGATGTCGGCCTCGTCCCCAGCACCCGCTCGAATTTCGACAAAGGCAAATCACCGATCAAGATCCTGCAGCACTTTGCCCATGCCCGCCCCGTCATTACCGACGGCATAGGCGCGACGCGTGAACTGGTCGATCCGTCAACCGGGTGGCTCGTCGAAGACATAAGCGACATCGCCGCAAGCTGGGAGAAGGCTCTCGAAGCGGCAGCGACCAGCGCCGAAGAACGCGCTGCGAGGGGACGTGCGGGACGCAACAGGGCCGAAGAGAGGCATTCGCGCGACCGGGTGTTCACCGCATTGACCGCCGCTCTGGTCGAGCTGTCAAACGCCGGAAGGTTGGGTTGAGCGTTGTCGGCCAAGCGACGATCTCGGGTGCCGCACGGGCACGACTAGTCAGCCGCCGCTCAGATCTCCACCAGCCCCAGTTGCTTGACCTGGCGGATGGTCAACATGGTGCGGACGGTGTCGACGTGCTCGTCGGCGGTCAAGACCTCGATCACGAAGTCCTGGAAGACAGTGAGGTTCTGGGCCGCGCAGCGAAGCAGGAAGTCGCTGTCGCCGTTCACCATCCAGGCTTCCCGCACCAGCGGCCACTGCTGCACCTTGGAGGCGAAGCTCTTGAGATCCGCGTCCGACTGGCGCTTGAGGCCGACCATACAGAAGGCAACAAGATCGAAGCCGAGCTTCGGCCCGTTGAGGAGCGCGTGGTAGCCTTCGATGATGCCGGCTTCCTCGAGCTTGCGCACCCGGCGCAGGCATGGTGGCGCCGAGATACCGACTCGCTCGGCGAGGTCCACATTGGTCATGCGACCATCGCGCTGCAGTTCCCTCAAGATTTTGATGTCGATGGCATCCAGATCAGCGCGAAACACATCTTTCCCCTTGGCTCGCAGGAGCTTTTAGACGAAACAGCAACTAACGCAAGAAGATGCTTTTTCATGCCAACTGTCCTGTTGTTAACGCAAGGCTGCCCTTGCAAAGCTGCATGGATCACCCTTAGATGACGCTTTAAAGCGGCAGACCGAATGGCGGCTTCCTATATGGGAGGTGGAAAAAGCTGCGATCGGTTTTTGAAAGGAATCACAACATGTCCGCCCGTCACACCGAGGTCCTGATCATCGGTTCTGGCCCTGCCGGTTATACCGCTGCCATCTATGCTGCTCGCGCAATGCTGAAGCCTGTGCTGATTGCCGGCATGGAACAGGGCGGCCAACTGATGATCACCACGGACGTGGAGAACTATCCCGGCTTCGGCGACCCGATCCAGGGCCCGTGGCTGATGGAGCAGATGCTGAAGCAGGCGACCCATGTCGGTGCGGAAATCGTCAACGACCTCGTGACCGACGTCGACATGAGCCGCCGCCCGTTCACCGTTTCGACCGACTCGGGACAGGTCTGGACGGCCGACACGCTGATCATCGCCACCGGCGCCAAGGCCAAGTGGCTTGGGCTGGAAAGCGAGGCGCAGTTCCAGGGCTTCGGCGTCTCCGCCTGCGCCACCTGCGACGGTTTCTTCTACCGCAACAAGGACGTCATCGTGGTTGGCGGCGGCAACTCCGCCGTCGAGGAAGCCCTTTATCTGTCGAACATCGCCAAATCGGTTACGGTCGTGCATCGGCGCGACAGCTTCCGCTCGGAGAAGATCCTCGCCGAGCGTCTTTTCCAGCGCCCGAACGTGAACGTCCTCTGGAACACCGAGATTGCCGAGATCACCGGCAAGCCGGCCAAGGCGCCGCTGCCGCCGTCGGTGGAAGGTGTCAAGCTGCGCAACACGCAGACCGGCGAGATCACCGACTTCCCGATCCACGGCGTGTTCGTGGCGATCGGCCATGCGCCGGCGACCGAGCTCTTCAAGGGCAAGCTGAAGATGAAGCCGAACGGATACCTCTGGACGGCGCCCGATTCCACCGCGACGGACGTTCCGGGCGTCTTTGCCGCCGGTGACGTCACCGACGATACCTTCCGGCAGGCGATCACGGCCGCAGGCATGGGCTGCATGGCAGCACTCGAAGCCGAACGTTATCTTGCAGGCATCCAGCCGACGGTGGCGAGCCAACTCGCCGACACGATGGCTGACGCCGTTCAAGCCGCAGAATAAGGATCTTTGGGGGATGGGTGTTCCGCTCGACTGGGATAAACTGCGCATATTTCATGCAGCTGCGGAGGCGGGCTCCTTTACCCACGCTGCGGATAAGCTGCACCTTTCCCAGTCGGCGATCAGCCGCCAGGTCAGCGCCCTTGAGCAGGATGTCGGAGTCAAGCTTTTCCACCGGCATGCGCGTGGCCTGATCCTCACCGAACAGGGCGAGCTTCTATACCGCACGGCACATGACGTGCTGCTGAAGCTCGAGACCGTCAAGGTCCAGCTGACGGAGACCACGGAAAAGCCGTCCGGAAAGCTGCGTGTCACGACCACCGTCGGCCTTGGCCAGGGCTGGCTGACGGACAAGGTGCAGGAGTTCCTGCAGCTTTACCCGGAAATGTCGATCCAGCTCATCCTCGACAACGAGGAACTGGACGTCAACATGCGTCACGCCGACTGCGCCATCCGGCTTCGCCAGCCGCAGCAGTCCGACCTCATCCAGCGCAAGCTGTTTACCGTGCACATGCACGTCTATGCCGCGCCATCCTACATCAACCGTTATGGCGAGCCGCAGTCGATCGAGGATCTCGACAACCACCGGATCATCACATTCGGTGAGCCGGCTCCGAACTATCTGCTGGACGTCAACTGGCTGGAATATGCCGGCCGTTCGTCGGACAACATCCGCGTCCCGCATCTGCAGATCAACAGCCAGACGTCGATCAAGCGCGCCTGCCTCCTCGGCATCGGCATCGCCTGCCTGCCCGACTACATCGTCGGCCGCGACCCGGGCCTCATCCAGCTCGCCATCAATGCCGACATCCCCTCCTTCGACACTTATTTCTGCTATCCGGACGAGATGAAGAATGCGGCCAAGCTGAAGGTCTTCCGCGATTTCATCGTCGGCAAGGCACGCAACTGGAATTTCTAGTCGTCAGTTGAGCGGCCACCTGCCGCATATGACGCATTAGCGATAAGCAATGCAGGCGATGCATGGCAGTCCTGCACAAAAAGAGGTTGTCGACTGCGTATAAAGTCACCATATCGCACCCAGCTGATGCACATGGCGGCTTTCCTCCCAGTTCCGCCGCAGCAGCTGTTCCCCTCTGGAGGTTAAATTCGACCTTCATACCTATAAAGGGCCCTGGAGCGATCCGGCGGCCCTCTTTTTTTGCCCGGATTTTGTGGGTGCACTTTAGCGGCTTCAGGTGTGCATTCTCGGCTTTTGAACCCTTGTCTGCACCAAAGGCATGCCCCATATGCAGGTTAGCTGACGCACCGGACGACCTCCTGTCGTCGCGCCAGCTGTTCCCCTCTGGAGGTTCATTGACCTTCCAACTGTAAGGGCCGCGGAGCGATCCGGCGGCCCATTTTTTTGCCCAACACCTTTAAATCGACTCCGAACGATCTACATATCGGTCAGAAACGATTTGGCTGACGTCATGGACAGAATGGAAGTACTGAAGGCGCTCGCGCATCCAGTCCGGGTGGAATTCCTGGAGTGGATGAAGGAGCCTGAGCGCCACTTCGTAGACCAGGCGCATCCGCTCTCGATGGGCGTCTGCGCCAACCAGTTCGAGAAGCGCTGCGGTCTCTCGCAGTCCACGGTCTCGGCCCATCTTGCAACGCTCGAAAAGGCAGGCCTGGTCAGGATCAACCGCGTCGGCCAATGGGCGTTCTACCACCGCGATGAAGACAAGATTACCGCCTTCCTCGAAGAACTCCGGTCAACGCTTTGACGAAATCCCCTCCCCAACCGAAGGATGATATTTGATGCCCAATCTTTTTGAGCCCACCAAATTTGGAGATATCGAACTTGCCAACCGCGTCGTGATGGCGCCGCTGACGCGCAACCGCTCGCCGAAGGCAATTCCGAACGATCTCAATGTAACTTATTACGAGCAGCGCGCCAGCGCCGGCCTCCTCATCACCGAAGGCACGCCGGTCACCCAGCAGGGGCAGGGTTACGCTGATGTACCGGGCCTTTACCTGCCGCAGGCGGTTGAAGGTTGGAAGAAGGTCACCGACGCCGTCCACCGCAAGGGCGGTAAGATCGTCACGCAGATCTGGCACGTGGGCCGCGTATCGCACACCTCCCTGCAGCCAAATGGCGCGGCACCGGTTGGCCCTTCGGATCTTCCTGCCAACAGCAAGACCTACATCATCAACGATGACGGAAGCGGCGCCTTTGCCGACACCTCCGCGCCGCGTGCGCTTGAGCTTTCCGAAATTCCCGGCGTTGTTGCAGATTTTGCCAAGGGTGCACGCGCCGCGATCGACGCAGGCTTTGACGGTGTGGAAATCCACGGCGCCAACGGCTACCTCATCGACCAGTTCCTGAAAAGCGGCGCCAACAACCGCACCGACGCATACGGCGGCTCGATCGAGAACCGGGCGCGTTTCCTGCTGGAGGTCGTTGATGCAGTCGCCGCCGAGATCGGCGCCGGCAAGATCGGCATCCGCCTTTCGCCCGTCACGCCGGCAAACGGCATCAAGGAAGAAGACCCGCAGCCGCTCTTCAACTATGTCGTTGAGCAGCTTGGCTCGCGGGGGCTTTCGTTCATCCACGTCATCGAAGGCGCAACCGGCGGCGATCGCAACTTCAAGCAAGGCGGAAAGCCGTTCGACTACCACGAACTGAAGAACATCTACCGCAAGGCCGGCGGCACCGGCGGCTGGCTGGTCAACAACGGCTACGATCGTGAGAGCGCGTCGGAAGCAGTCGGAAGCGGTTATGCCGATGCTGTCGCATTCGGCCGTCTCTTTATCGCCAACCCGGACCTCGTGGAGCGGTTCAAGGACAATGCGCCGCTGAACCAGCCGGACAAGAACACCTTCTACGGTGGCGGCGCCAAGGGCTACACCGACTATCCGGTGCTTGAGGCCGTTGCCTGAGGATACAGAAGGGGCTGCCGTGGCGGCCCCTTCGTTTCTCACGGCATCGGGTTTCGTCTGGGCATGAGAACTGGAGCAGGCGCGAGCTTGCGACCGCCGCTTTCCAGCGATCCGAGATCCATGAGGGTCGCTCGCACCGCCTCGTCGATGGAGGTGGACGGCTCCTCCCCCAAGAAAGCCACCAGCCGATGGTTGCGCATCCGCACCGGCTGCTTCCAGAGATATTGCATCTCCATTAATTCCCGGAACAACGGGACGAACGGTGACGCAAGCCGCAGCAGCCACCATGGGAAGGCTTTTCTCTTTACCTTCTGTCCAACCACCCGCTCGATAGCATCCCCCATCTGGCTTCCGTCGGAATCCCAGAAGCCATTCATGTGGAAGCGGGCAAAGGTTGGCAGTTTGTCCTGCCGATCAATGAGCCTGAGCATAGTTTCGGCCACGTCCGGCAGATAGGCCCATTGGTGCCCGACACCCCGGCGGTTCGGGATGGTGACCGAGCTCACCGGCTTGCCCGGCTTCACGAGCCCCTGGCTGAACCAGCTGTTGGCGGCGCGCGGACCAAAGAAGTCCCCGGCCCGCACGATCAGCACCGGCACGCCGTCACCTGCTGCGAGCTCCAGTTTCCGCTCCAGCTCCACCCGAATCTTGCCCTTGCGGGTCACCGGGTTTTGCGGACTGTCTTCATCCAGTTCCGGGAATGCATCCGGGCCGAAGTTGTAGACCGTACCCGGCAGAAGAATGCGCGCGCCAGTCGCGCGGGCCGCCGCAATGGTGTTGTCCAGCATCGGCAGAACCAGCTTTTCCCAGTCCTTGTAACCTGGCGGGTTCACCGCATGGACAATGAGCGAAGCGCCTTCCGCGGCGCGCGCCACGTCCGCGGCGGACATTGCGTCGCCCTGTATCCACTCCAAACGCGGCTCCCGCCTCGCCGCATCCTCGGCCTTCCGGTTGAGGGCGCGAACCTTCCATCCGCGGGAGATCAGTCCCGCCGCTACATGTCCGCCGATGCCGCCTGTGGCGCCCAACACCAGGGCGACCTGTCTCTCAGCTTGATAAGCCACTTTGATATCCTTCCATCTTGATCGGATGGATGGATAATGGGGTGACGCTGCGCTATACAAAATTGCCGAAACGCGTTTAGCCTCCATACAAAAATGAACAACATCGACTGGGACATCTACCGCTCATTCCTGGCCGTGCTGAACCTCGGTTCGCTGTCTGCTGCCGCGCGCGAACTGGGCCTGACGCAGCCAACGGTCGGCCGACATGTCGACGCCCTGGAGAAGGCGGTCGGCTACCAGCTGTTCACGCGATCGCAACAGGGGCTGCTGCCGACCGAGCCGGCGCTGGCGATGAAACCCTACGCGGAGACGATGGCCGCAACGGCAGCGGCCATGCAGCGCGTCGCATCCGGTGAAACGGACGCCGTCCATGGCACGGTGCGGATCAGCGCCAGTGAGGTGATCGGGGTCGAGGTGCTTCCGGTCATCCTTGGAAGGCTGCAGGATGCTTATCCGGATCTTGAGGTCGAGGTCTCGCTCTCAGACTCGCTTGAAGATCTCCTGAAGCGGGAGGCCGATATCGCGGTGCGGATGACGACGCCGTCACAAGATGCCCTGCTGGTCCGACGGATTGGAAACATCCCGCTCGGTCTGTTCGCCCACCGGCGTTACCTCGAGCGGCACGGCACGCCGGCAAAACCACAGGACCTGACCGACCACCGGTTTATCGGTTATGACAGGCGCACTGCCTTTGTCCGGCAGGCACTGGAAGAAATCCGGAACAGCGCACCAACCTTCCCGATCGACGGCATCCGCTGGAAGCTTCGCGCCGACAGTAACTTGGCGCAACTCGCGGCAATCCGCGCCGGCGTGGGGATCGGCATCTGTCAGGTGGCGATCGCGCGTCGTGATCCCGACCTCGTCCAGCTTTTCCGCCAGGACTTCGACCTGCCGCTGCCGACTTGGGTCGCGATGCACGAGAACCTGAAGACCGCGCGGCGCTGGCGCGTCACCTTCGATGCACTTGTGGAAGGCCTGACGGATTACGTCCGCTCGACCTAGCTCACTCGGCAGCGACGCCTTCTTCTCCGTCTTCCACGTCAGCTTCCGGCCGATCACCGCCATCGCTGTACTCGGTGTGCCAGATGCCCTTGTCATCCTGCCAGCTGATCTCTTCCGGTTCGCCGCCCACCTGCTGTTCGGCAGCCACGATGCGCGCCGCCTGAAGCGCGTCGGCGCGGGTCGGAAAGGTTTCGGAATAGACGTCGCCAAGGCGATAGGCCCAGCCACCGTCATGCGGGACAACTTTATAGACGACCTTTGTCAATGCTTCCTCCTAAGCCGCTGGAAGCCGTCGAGGCTCTTCATGGAGCTCCGTTCACGCAGCGGCGTCAGGACTAGAAGGTAAAACAGGCGCCGCCCGCTTCCAGTTCAACGCATGTGAGTATGCCATCAATGCCAAGGCGCCGCAAATTGAGGCGCTGTGGCGGTACCCGGCTTGATGCGTGCGCCACCTGCCATAGATGCGGCAGGAACGGCGACAGCATCCGCAGTCGGCGCCAGGGTGAAAGGAAGCCACGTGAACATGCTGCGTCTGCTGAAACAGGAACGACTTCTGGTCCTGGCGCTTGCCGTCTGCCTTGTTGCCTACGTGACCGAACACGCGGTGTTCGAAGGTGGCCAGCTTGTTTCTGCAATCGCAGCCGCGGCCCTGGTGGTTGTCATCATCTTGGCGTCGACGCGCGTCGCCTACCATGCGGAGGTGCTCGCCCACAAGGTCGGAGATCCCTACGGCACGATGATCCTGACATTGTCGGCTGTCGCGGTGGAAGTGCTGATCCTGGCGATCATGATGAGCAGCACGTCTTCACCGACGCTTGTGAGGGATACGATCTACTCGGCCGTGATGCTCGATATCAACGGCATCCTCGGACTTGCCGCGCTCCTCGGCGGTCTCCGGCACGGCGAGCAGGACTACAATGACGATTCCAGCCGCACCTACAGCGTGATGATCCTGACCGCCATGGGCATCTCGATGCTCGTGCCGGAATTCATCCCGGCGGCAAAGTGGCACTACTATTCCGCCTTCACCATCTGCGCGATGATCGCGCTCTACGCCGTCTTCCTGAAGATGCAGGTTGGGCCGCACAGCTACTTCTTCAGCTACACCTATCCCCGGACGCGTCCAGCCGTCGGCGGTGGCCCTCCGCCTGAAAAGGAAGCCGAGCAGGAGCCGGCTGCGGTCTCGATGGGTGTCATCCTTGTCGGCGTGCTGATCATCGGTTTCCTCGCCGAATTCATGTCCGCCTTCCTCAACACGGGGCTCGAAGGCACCGGCGCGCCGCCAGCACTCATGGCCGTCGTTGTGGCCGCGATTTCCGCCGCACCCGAGATCATGACCGCGCTACGGGCTGCGCTTCGCAACCGCATGCAGTCGGTCGTCAACATCGCGATGGGTGCGTCCCTTTCCACCGTCATCCTGACCGTGCCGATCATGGAGGCGATCGCGCTCTACAGCGGCCAGCCTTTCATGATGGCCATGAGCCCGGTGCAAACGGTGATGGTGGCGATTACCCTGGTCGTGGCGGCGATCAACCTCAATGACGGCCAGACGAACGCGATCGAGGGCATGACGCACTTCGTTCTCTTCGCCACCTTCGTGATGCTGACGATGCTTGGCCTCTGACGCTTTGCGATTCACGATCAAGCACTTACTGCGCCGANCGGAATCAAAAAGAGAAGNCGTTGAATCATCACNTGAACTGTGCATGTTACCGCCANGCTTGAGGTTGCCTTGCGAACACTGCAACCTCCCCCGAATCGCCGAATGGAAAGAATGGAGGAACCAGTGTCCACACCCCCCTACAGAGCCGATCACGTTGGATCGCTGTTGCGCCCTGCTGCGGTCAAGGAAGCACGCAAGAAGTTCTACGAAGAAAAGAGCATCTCGGCGGACGAGCTGAAGGCCGTTGAAGACGAAGGCATCCGCGAACTCGTTAAGCTGCAGGAAAGCGTTGGCCTCAAGGTCGTCACCGACGGCGAAGCGCGCCGCCACTTCTGGCACTACGACTTCCTCGGCCTGCTGGACGGCATGGAATTCGTGACCCGCGAAGCCCACAAGGGCGTTACCTTCCATGGGGTCAAGCTGCCGCCAACCTTCCCGACCATCAACGGTAAGCTCGACTTCCCGGACAACCATCCGCATCTGGAGCACTTCAAGTTCCTGGCGGCGAACACCAACGTCACCCCGAAGATCTCGATCCCCGGCCCGAGCGTTGCGCATTACCGCACCGCCAAGGAGGACATCCACGTTCCGGAATACCAGGACGTAGAGGTGCTGTTTGCCGATCTGGCCAAGACCTACGCCAAGGCAGTTCAGAAGTTCTACGAAGCCGGCTGCCGCTATCTGCAGATGGACGACATCTATTTCGCCTATCTCGGTGACGAAAAGCAGCGCGCCATGAAGCGTGAGGAAGGTTTTGATCCGGACTGGCTGATCCAGAAATATGCGTGGATGATGCACGAAGCGATCAAGGACCGCCCGAAGGACATGCTGATCGGCATGCATATGTGCCGCGGCAACTTCCGCTCCACCTGGGCGGCAGAAGGCGGTTACGATGCAGCTGCAGACGCGATCTTCAACCACACCGGCGTCGACATGTTCTTCATGGAATACGACACCGAACGCGCCGGTGGCCTGCAGCCGCTCAGCCTGCTCCAGAAAGGCTCCAAGCAGCGCGTCTACCCCGGTTTCATCACCACCAAGACCGGTGAACTCGAAAGCCTGGATTCGCTGCGCCGTCACTTTGATGAAGCATCGAAGTATGTCGATCTTGACCAGCTCGGCATCGCGCCGCAGTGCGGTTTTGCCTCCACCGAGGAAGGCAACTCGATCACCGAGGACGACCAGAAGCGCAAGCTTGAGCTCGTCGTAAAGACCGCCGAAGCCATCTGGGGTTCGGTCTGATCCATTCCCTGCCGCCGGTTTCGCACCGGCGGCAGCATCCCCCTCCCATCCTGACTTATTGTTGATCGGCACGTGTGCTGCAGTCGGGACGGATCGCACTAGATGACGATCATCGCCTGCTCCCCTTCCCCATTGGGCGAGCACCGGGTCATCCAAGGGAGGATCACGATGAAACGCCTCAACAGACTTTTCACCGGCTCTGCCATCTCCGCTGTACTCTTCGCGACAGCCGTTTTCGCGCAAACGCAGGGCATTGCCCCCGCGGCGGGCGCGCAAACCTCCCAGGCTGGCAAGCCCGCCGAAACCAAACAGCCGAACGCGCGCAACCAGAAACCGGCCTTTGCCGGCCAGACGCGTGCGCCGCAGCCGCCGGACATGGTGAAGATCAGCCACGAGGTCGTGGCCGACAACCTGCCACATCTGTGGTCGATGGAATTCCTACCTGACGGGCGCATGCTGGTGACCGCCAAGGCGGGGGCCATGCATATCATCGGAAAGGACGGCAAGGCCGGTCCGCAGATCGAAGGTGTCCCGAAGGTTCTCGCACGAGGCCAGGGTGGCCTTCTCGACGTCGCGCTTGCTCCAGATTTCGAAACCAGCGGGATGATCTTCTTTTCCTTCTCGGAGGATCGGGAAGACGGTAACGGCACCTCGGTGGCGTCCGCCAAGCTCGTGCCAGACGAGGCTGGCGGCGGCAAATTGGAGGACGTGAAGGTCATCTTCCGGCAGATGCCGAGTTATGACGGTAACAACCATTTTGGCTCCCGCCTCGTCTTCGGCCCGCAGAACGAGCTTTACGTGACGGTCGGCGAGCGTTCGGACCCTGAGCCGCGCGTCCAGGCGCAGGATCTTGCGAGCGGGCTCGGCAAGGTCTTCCGCATCGACATGGACGGTAAGGCATTGCCCGACAATCCGTTCGTTGGTCAGGACGACGCGCTGCCGGAGATCTGGTCGCTCGGCCATCGCAACATGCAGGCCGCAACGCTTGATGGCCAGGGACGGCTGTGGACGGTGGAGCACGGCCCTCGCGGCGGTGACGAACTGAACCGCCCCGAGCCGGGCAAGAATTATGGCTGGCCGGAAGTCACCTATGGTCTGGAGTATAGCGGCAAGCCGGTCGGAAAGGGTATCACCCAGAACGCGCAGACCGAGCAGCCGGTCTATTACTGGGATCCGGTCATCGCCCCGTCGGGCATGGCCTATTATGATGCCGACGCCATTCCCGAATGGAAAGGCGCGTTCCTTGTTGGCGGCCTCGTCAGTCAGGGTGTGGTGGTGATCCACATGGATGGCGAGAAGGTGAAATACGAGGAGCGCGTGCCGCTCGAGGCGCGCATAAGGGACGTGAAGGTCGGTCCGGATGGTGCAGTCTATGCCGTTACCGAACAGCGCGGCGGCGGCAAATCCACCATCCTGCGCCTGACGAAGGCGTCGTAGACGTCAAACGCAAAAGCCCGCCGCTCGGCGGGCTTTTGTCTTCTTGATGAAGTGTGTCAGTTACTTGCAGTTGGCGCAGAAGCGCTGGATGCGCTTGCAGGCCTCTTCAAGCAGGTCCTCCGAGGTGGCGTAGGAGATGCGGAAGTTCGGGCCAAGGCCGAACGCCGATCCATGCACCACGGCGACGCCTTCGGTCTCGAGCAGTTCGGACACGAAGTCCTCGTCGGTCTCGATAATCTTGCCCGACGGCGCGGTCTTGCCGATCAGGCCTGCGCAGGACGGGTAGACGTAGAAGGCACCTTCCGGCGACGGGCAGACAATGCCCTTTGCCTGGTTCAGCATCGACACGACGAGGTCGCGGCGACCTTCGAAGATCTTCTTGTTTTCCGGAATGAAGTCCTGTGGGCCGTTCAGCGCCTCGACGGCAGCCCACTGGGCAATCGAGGTCGCACCGGAGGTCTGCTGGCCCTGGATCATGTCCATGGCCTTGATCAGCGGCAGCGGGCCAGCCGCGTAACCGATACGCCAGCCGGTCATCGCGTAAGCCTTGGAGACGCCGTTCATCGTGAGCGTGCGGTCGTAGAGCTTCGGTTCGACTTCGACCGGCGTCACGAACTTGAAGTCACCATAGGTCAGGTGCTCGTACATGTCGTCGGTCAGCACCCAGACATGCTCGTGCTTCAGGAGCACGTCCGTCAGCGCCTTCAGTTCGGCATGGCTGTAGGCAGCACCCGAGGGGTTGGATGGCGAGTTGAAGATGAACCACTTGGTCTTCGGCGTGATCGCCTTTTCAAGATCGGCAGCCTGGAGCTTGAAGTTGTTCTCCTGCGTTGCCGACACGAAAACCGGCGTACCGCCGCAGAGCGAAACCATCTCCGGGTAGGACACCCAGTACGGTGCTGGAATGACGACTTCGTCGCCCGGGTTCAGCGTCGCCATGAAGGCGTTGAACAGGATCTGCTTGCCGCCAGTGCCAACGATCGTCTGCTCCGGCTTGTAGTCCAGGCCGTTCTCGCGCTTGAACTTGTCGGCGATCGCCCTGCGCAACTCAGGAATGCCGGCAACCGGCGTGTATTTCGTTTCGCCACGATTGATGGCGTCGATGGCAGCCTTCTTGATGTTCTCGGGAGTATCGAAATCCGGCTCGCCAGCGCCAAGACCGATCACATCGCGTCCCTTTGCTTTAAGCTCACGGGCTTTTTGAGAAACTGCGATGGTCGCGGATGGCTTTACGCGGGAAAGAGCATCGGCAAGAAAGGCCATAATCTTCGTCCTGAAGAGCTGTTGAACAAGGCTACATCGCGGGCGCGACACTGCCGGTAAGCTCTATGTCTAAACTGGCCATGGGATTCAAGCACAAAGCTTGAATGGCTGCCATCAATCGGCCTGATGTGATGAGCAGCGAGCGCTGGAGACCGTGGCTTTCAGGCCCCTGTGTATCCTGGGACTGGGGCGGGAAGCACCCTGGCCGGACGCTTTCGCGGATCGGCGTCCGGATCATCATGGTCTTAACAGAGCGTTGCCAGACACGCCTGCTGTGCCGGAAAGGGACAACCAGAAAGGCAGATTGCGCCTCTCCTGCCCTTGAAAGCATTAGATTTTCCGAGCCCAACTGGCGTCAGAAAACTTTTTCTTGCCAATTTTTAATAAACACAGCACTCTGTGCAAGTTCGGGCAATTTACGAGCATGGGAAGACCTATAATGACGCGCTCCGAAGGCGCCAAAACTTCGGGCGGGAAACCGGGGGGCGGAGATTTCCAAGCAGTCCTACGGTGACCGCGGTAAAGACAGGGACCCTTTCTTAAAGCTGCCTGCCGCCGCCCCTAGGGGCACACTGTGATGCTGTCCGCCGCTGAACACGGACAGAGAGAAAAGGACCTGCTGCATGGCCGAAACTGGCACTGTAAAATTCTTCAATACCGACAAGGGCTTTGGCTTCATCAAGCCTGATAACGGTGGCGCCGATATCTTCGTTCACATCTCTGCCGTACAGGCTTCCGGTCTGTCCGGTCTGTCTGAAAACCAGAAAGTGAGCTTCGACACGGAACCGGATCGTCGTGGCAAAGGCCCCAAGGCCGTAAACCTGCAGATCGCTGGTTAAGCCCACCAAGGCTTTCTATTCGAGTTGAAGCCCGGCAGCGATGCCGGGTTTTTTTTTCGTTCAGGTGGTAAGTTCAGAGCCCGCGAAGGAACGGGTTCTCACGGCGCTCATCGCCGATCCGGCTCCCTGGCCCGTGGCCACAGATGAAGCCGACGTCGTCGCCGAGTGGCAGGACCTTGTCGCGGATCGACGCCAACAATGTCTGGTGATCACCGCCCGGAAGATCCGTTCGGCCAATCGAGCCATTGAACAGCACGTCGCCAAGGTGGGCGAAGTTCTGCGCGCGGTTAAAGAAGATGACATGCCCGGGTGCATGGCCGGGGCAATGGAAGACTTCAAACTCGTGCTCGCCAAAGGAGACCTTGTCTCCCTCGTTCAGCCACCGATCCGGCACGAGGTTCCGTACGCTCATGCTGACGCCGAACTTCGCGGCCTGCGTTTCCAGCCGCTCCAGAAAAGGCAGGTCCGCTTCGTGCGGGCCAACAACGGTGAGACCTAGCACCTCCCGCAGTTCGTCTGCTCCCCCCGCGTGATCGATATGACCGTGGGTCAGCCATATCTCCTTCAGAGCGATCCCGTTCTGTCGCACCGTTTCCACGATCGTAGGCACATCTCCGCCTGGATCAATGACAACACCTTCCTTGGTCTCGTCATCGAACAGGATCGTGCAGTTCTGTTGGAATGGCGTTACGGGAATGATTCCGGCTTGGAGCTTGCCCATGATACCTCGGTTAACTGAAGGACTGTCCGAGGGTATAACGCTAAATAGCGGGCGTTACAGCCGAAATAATCAGTCGACGATGGCAGCGGTCATGTAGCTTGCTTCGGCATTCACCGGGGGCGCCAGCGAGACGGTCGCGAGCAGGAATGCGGCAACTGCAATCTTTACGGTGAACACGGTAATCAGGACACCCTTCAAAGGATGAGCCGCGTTCGCCTTTTCAGCACCGATCGGGGGCATGGCAGCGAAGGTCGGGCCGTTCATCGTTGAGGTGGTCATTGTCATTCTCCAGTGTCGTTCGGCTGGATTAATGGCCGGACAGGCCAAAGGTTCCGCAATCCATCTTGTTCTTTGGTAGCGGCTTCTGGTTCCGGTTCTTGTGCGATTCCAAAATGATGTTGATTGTTCTTGTCGTTCGGGTTTTATGGCGGACGACGGGTTCGGCATGCGAGAACCCGGCACAATGAACCTCGGCTCTTGGTCGGGGCGGACAGTCGAAAGGGAATGCGAGTGGCGCGCGCAACGGCGGTCAAACCCGTCAAGAAGGTCCTGCCGCCAATGCCGGTGGTTGACGAGGCACGCATCGACTTCGAGACGATCGAGCTTCTGTTTTTCGCCTACCGGGATTTCGTTTCCGATCCGGATGCGATCCTGTCGAGGATCGGCATGGGCCGCGCCCATCACCGCGTCGTGTATTTCGTCTGCCGCCAGCCGGGTATGATGGTGACGGATCTTCTGGATATACTGCAGATNACNAAGCAGAGCCTTGCNCGCGTGCTGAAGCAGNTNATCGAGCTGGGCTACATCCGGCAGATGGCTGGTGCCAAGGATCGACGGCAACGCCGGCTCTATCCCACGCTTGCAGGCCGGGAACTGGCACTTGCCCTTTCGGAACCGCAATCGCGGCGTATAGCCAATGCGATGGAATCGATGACCCCGGAAGGCGTTGCTGCGGTCAAGGAATTCCTGAGACGCATGCGCGGACGCGACGAGGCTCTGGGACCCATCGACGCTGATATGGATTGATACGTTGGAGTCGGGATCATGACGAAAGCACCACCCTCCGATGACGCCCCCCATCTTCTGATCGTCGACGACGACACCCGCATTCGCGACCTGCTGAACCGCTACCTGATGGAACAGGGTTTTCGTGTGACGGTCGCCGGTGACGCGGCGGAAGCAAGACGCAAGCTTGCGGGCCTCAACTTCGACCTCCTGATCCTCGACGTGATGATGCCCGGTGAATCCGGCCTGTCGCTCACCCAGTCACTGTACCAGGACAAAACGGTGCCGGTCATCCTGCTCACCGCCCGCGCCGAGGCCGACTCGCGCATCGCAGGCCTGGAAGCCGGTGCCGATGACTACCTGTCGAAACCCTTCGACCCGCGAGAACTGGTGCTGCGCATCAACAACATCCTGCGTCGCAGCGCGTCCGCCGATGCGCCGAAGATCGAGCAGGTCATGTTCGGTCCCTTCACCTTCTCTATTCCGCGCAAGGAGCTACGCAAGGCAGCCGAAACGATCCGGCTCACCGACCGCGAACAGGAGATCATGCTGCTCTTTGCGCTGCGTGCCGGCGACACGATCCCGCGCCACGAGCTGATTGGTGACGATGCAGAAGTCGGAGAGCGCACCATCGACGTGCAGATCAATCGTCTGCGCCGCAAGATTGAGGAGGACCCGGCCAACCCGCTCTACCTCCAGACGGTACGCGGCATCGGTTATCGCCTGAGCATCGATTGATCGGGCTCAGCATGAGAGAGCGACTTCCAGGATGGCACTGTTCGACGGACTGAAGCGAGACATGGAGCGCCTGACGCTTCCCGGCTGGCGCCCGTTCATCCGCTGGCTCCGTCACTATCTGCCGACCGGCCTCTACACCCGCTCGCTGCTCATCGTCATCCTTCCGATGCTGCTGTTACAGGCGGTCGTCGCCGCCGTTTTCATGGAGCGCCACTGGCGTATTGTCACCGAGCGCCTGTCGGAAGGCACAGTCCGCGATATCGCCGCGATCATCGACATCATCCGCGACTACCCGCAGGATGCCAACTACAGCACCATCCGGCGCATCGCCAACCAGTCGCTGAACTTGTCGCTCATGGTGGAGCCACAGGGCGAACTGCCGCAGCCGCGACCGCGCCCCTATTTCTCCATCCTTGATGACATCCTCGCTGAACAGATCAGGCGCCAGATCAAGCTGCCGTTCTGGATCGACACGGTCGGCGACATCCGCCTCGTGGAGATCCGCATCAAGCTCGACGAGCGGGTGCTGCGCGTCTTTGTCCGGCGCGGCTCCACCTATGCGTCGAACACGCATATCTTCCTTGTTTGGATGGTGGGCGCGGCTTGCGTCCTTGCTGCCATCTCCGTGCTTTTCCTGCGCGGCCAGATCCGCCCGATCCTTTCCCTGGCGCGTGCCGCCGAAAGCTTCGGCAAGGGCCAGAAGACGGAAGGTTTCTCGCCGCGTGGCGCCGTCGAAATCCGGCGCGCCGGCCTTGCCTTCATCCTCATGCGCGAACGCATAGAGCGGCAGATGGAGCAGCGCACGGCGATGCTTGCCGGCATCAGCCACGATCTTCGCACGGTGCTCACGCGCCTCAAGCTGCANCTNGCCCTCGCCGGCGACAAGCCGGAGCTTTCNGGCATGGCGCAGGATGTCGACGACATGCAGTCNATGCTGGAAGGTTACCTTGCCTTCGCCAAGGGCGAGTCGGAAGAGGATGTCGGCCANCTGCGCCTCAGCGAGCTTCTCGCCAAGCTGCAGTCGGATTTCGCAATCCACGGCAAGGTCATGACCTATGAGATCGAAGGCGAGGACGAGATCGCCGTGAGGCCGAACGCCTTTACCCGCCTGGTCTCCAACCTCGTCACGAATGCCGAACGTTATGCCCAGACCTTGCACATTGATGCCAAGCACAGCGCACGCTGGCTGACCCTGACACTGGACGATGACGGCCCGGGCATCCCGCCTGAATCGCGCGAGGACGTATTCAAGCCGTTCCACCGGCTGGACGAGGCACGCAACCTCAATGCATCAGGAACGGGGTTGGGCTTGTCGATCGCACGCGATATTGCGGCAGCACATGGGGGCAATGTGACGCTTGCCACGAGCCCCAAGGGCGGGCTGCGGGCAGTGATCCGCGTCCCGGCCTGATCGGCGGCTACATCAGCTTCTTGCCGTTCGGCACCGGCCGTTCGACGGCCGCAAGCACGACGGCGCCCTGCTCATCCTCGAAGCCGAGCGTCAGCACTTCGGAGCGCACCGGACCGATCTGTCGCGGCGGAAAATTCACCACGGCCAGCACCTGCCGGCCAACAAGCGTCTCCGGCGTATAATGTACGGTGATCTGCGCCGATGACTTCTTGATGCCGATCTCGGCGCCGAAGTCGATCTTCAGCTTGTAGGCAGGCTTGCGCGCTTCCGGAAAGGGTTCGGCCTCGATGATCGTCCCGACGCGGATGTCGACCTTCTCGAAATCGGCATAGGTAATCTCTTCAGACATGGAGCGGCTCAGCTTCCAAGCTCTTCGGCACGCTTGCGCGCGGCTTCGATCGCCTTGTCGAACAGCGGCTGCATGCCGTCATCGGCCATCAGCACGCCAAGTGCGGCAGCGGTCGTGCCGTTCGGCGAGGTCACGTTCTGGCGAAGCTTGGACGCTTCCTCCGGCGACTGGTGAAGAAGTTCACCAGCGCCCGCAACTGTCTCGCGTGCAAGGCGCATGGCAAGGTCTGCAGGCAGGCCGGCCTTGCGGCCCGCTTCCGCCATGCATTCGACAAGGTAGAACACATAGGCTGGGCCGCTGCCCGACACTGCGGTAACTGCATCGATATCGGCTTCGCGCGCCACCCACTCGACCGGGCCGCTGACCTTCAGGAGCGACTGGACCGCTTCCCGTTGCGCATCAGTGACCTTGGGGTTCGCATAGGCGCCGGTCACACCGCGACCGATCATCGCCGGCGTATTCGGCATGGCGCGGACCATGGCCGCCTCGCCCAGATGCGTCTGGAGGTAACCGAGCGTCTTGCCCGCAGCGACCGACACGACAACCGTATTTTGCCCAACCACCCGCTTCAGCGGCGGCAGCACGGCGTCCATCAGTTGCGGCTTGACCGCCAGGAACAGGATGTCTGCCTGAATATCATCCGGCAGCGCTTCGAAGTGGCGAGCACCAGCGTCGGCAATCACCTGCTGCATCGCGTCGGAAGGCTTCGGGTCGATGACGGTAACGGATGCACCCGGCACGCCCTTCTTCAGCCAGCCCGACAACATCGCGCCGCCCATATTGCCTGCGCCAATGAGAACGATAGATCCAAGCTTCGAGAGAGCCATCAGCACTCGCCCACGGTTTCGAACAGCACGGCTTCCATGGCGGCCTTCGCCTCCATGCCCGACCACACGACGAACTGAAACGCCTGGTAATAGGCTTCGCAGGCTTCAAGCGCGCTTGAAAGCAGCACCTCGACCTGCTGGTTGTTGGGCTCGGCGCCGCCCGCAAGCAGGAGCGACTGGCGGAAGATCACCACGTCTTCCTGGCGCCACAGGTCGAAATGGCCCATCAGCACCTGTCCATTGACATGCGACAGGAGGCGGATGACCTCGTTGACGCGCGTGTCGGGCACCTTGATGTCGAAGGCGCAGGCGAGATGCAGCGCTTCGAACTCTTCCATCCAGGAAAACGACACATGGTAGTCCGTCCAGCGGCCTTCCACGGTCATGGCGATCTCGTCTTCTCCCGACCGTTCGAAAGTCCAGTCGTTGGAGGCTGCAACGAACTCGATCATATCGACCGGGTTCGACTGACGTCCGATTTCCAATTCCATTAGGCTCATGCGGCACCTTCTTAACCGGAATGAAAGCGAATTCGTGCTAACGCCAAAACACGCGAACAATGACCGGGAACAAATACTTCAGACGATTCCGACGCCTCCCAGATAACGCAGCCACCCTGTCTGGAGCTTACGAGGTCGTTTCGAATCATCCTTTAAAATCAGTGTACCTAGACAGAGTCCGGCTGCCAGCCCCTCACCCGTCATTTTGCCAAATGAGCTTTGGATAGAGCTTGCGGCAGGAGATCAGAACGGAGTCATAACTGACTCTGCGGGCTTGCTTTTTCGCACCTTTCCACAGGGCCGAAATAATCGCGCGGCGCACGTCGACCGGAAGCCGCGAAGACCGCAGCGGGAGGTCTCAGCTTCACGCGGAAGCGGAAGCTGGATCGCTCTGAGACATTCCGGATCATTTCAGCGCCACAGATGCCTGCAGCCGGAAACAGATCGACCCGCGGCACGATGCACCACGGGTCGATTCCAAACGTAGATTTGGAGGGCTGGCGCCCAATCCTCAGAGCGCGCCGCTTCCGGTCTGTGCCGATAGCTTGGCCTCAAGAGCTTCAATGCGCGCCTTCAGCGCCTCGTTTTCATCACGGGCGCGGGCAGCCATCTCGCGCACGGCCTCGAACTCCTCGCGTTTGACGACATCCATGTTGTTCAAAAACCGCTCGGCCTGGGCATGGAAAGCCGTCTCGACCTCCTTGCGAACACCCTGGGCTGCCCCAGCGGCATCGGTCATCAGCCGTGCGAAATCGTCCAGAATGCGGTTGGTACCGGTTGCCATGGTTCAAACTCCCGTTTCTCTTCCGCTTCCGTAGCGGCAAACTTTGTCCATGAATCTCAAGTAGGGCCTGCCAAAGTCGCTTGCAAGCGCCATCCACTGTCAGGTTAAGACGACAAGGAGAATCGCCTTGACCGCCGGTGGCCTCAACGCCATGTTCCGCAATAACACAGTTTATGAAGAGCCAGTAACGTGTATCAAGCGCTCCATCATGTCGCCCTGCTGCCGTTCCCGAACATCGATCCCGTGGCGTTTTCCCTGGGACCGCTGTCTGTTCATTGGTACGGCCTTGCTTATGTGGCCGGCATCCTTGTCGGCTGGCTCTATGCCCGCAAGCTGATCGGCAACGGCGAACTCTGGCAGAACGGCGTTTCCCCGATCACCCGCCCGCAGTTGGACGATTTCCTCGTCTGGGTCGCCGTCGGCATCGTGCTTGGCGGACGCATCGGCTACATCCTTTTTTATGACTTCCCTGCAGTCGCGGCCAATCCGCTGCGCGCAATCGAGATCTGGAATGGCGGCATGTCCTTCCATGGCGGCTTCCTCGGCGCGACGATCGCGATGATCCTGTTTTCCCGCAAGAACGGCATCCCGACCTGGAGCCTGTTCGACATGGTGGCGGCGGTGGTGCCGATCGGCCTCTTCTTCGGCCGCCTTGCAAACTTCATCAACGGCGAATTGTGGGGGCGGCTGAGCTCGATGCCCTGGGCAGTCGTCTTCCCGACCGGTGGCCCGTTCGCTCGCCATCCGAGCCAGCTTTACGAGGCCGGACTGGAAGGCATCGTGCTTCTCCTGGTGCTCGCCCTTCTCGTTTACCGGTTCAAGGTGCTGAAGCGCCCGGGCGTACTCGCCGGCAGTTTCGTGATCGGATATGCCCTGAGCCGCATCTTCGTCGAATTCTTCCGCGAGCCGGATGCGCAGCTTGGCTACCTGCTCGGCACGGGTTGGCTTACCATGGGCATGGTTCTCTCGCTTCCGATGGTCGCCGTCGGCATCTGGGCAATCGTCCGCGCGAGAGCGGCAACCGCCGCCTCGGCGGCGCGATAAGGGCAGCGCCATGACAACGTCGTCCAACGCCCCCTCCAGCACCCCGCTTGCAGAAAAGATCAAGGCGATCATCCGCGCCGGCGGCCCGATCAGCGTCACCGACTACTTCGCCCTTTGCCTCGCCGATCCGGAATACGGCTACTACAAGACGCGCGAGCCCTTCGGGCGGCACGGCGACTTCATCACGGCACCTGAGATCAGCCAGCTTTTCGGCGAGATGATCGGCGTCTTCATGGTGCACGCCTGGCAAAGGCACGGCATGCCGGACGGGGTGCGGCTGGTGGAAATCGGCCCCGGCCGCGGCACGATGATGGCCGACATGCTTCGCGTCATCAAGCGCATAGCGCCGCAGCTGTTCGACAGCATGAACGTGCACCTGGTGGAAACCAGCGAGCGGCTGCGTGGCGTCCAGCGCGTGACGCTCGAGGCTTATTCTACCAAGATCTCCTGGCATGACAGCTTTGACGAGGTGCCGGACGGCTTTGTTCTGATTGCCGCCAACGAGCTCTTCGACGCGATCCCGATCCGCCAGTTCATCAAGACCCCGACCGGTTTCCGCGAGCGTCTGATCGGCCTCGATGCCGTGGATCAACTCGCGTTTGCAGCGGGCGTTGCAACGCTTGATCCGGAGCTCCTGCCCTCGCCACAAGCCGCCATTCCGGAAGGCACGATCTTCGAGCTCGCCCCAGCCCGGCAGGCCGTCATGCAGACGCTATGCGAGCGGCTGAAGCGATCGAACGGCACGGCGCTGATCATCGACTACGGCAGCCTCGTCACCGGCTTCGGCGACACGCTCCAGGCCGTGCGCAACCATGATTTCGACCCGCCGCTGGCCAATCCCGGCGAGGCGGATCTGACGAGCCATGTCGACTTCGAGGACCTTGCCAAGGTCGCGGTCGCAACCGGTGTCCATCTCAACGGCGGCAAGCACCAAGGCGACTTCCTCTACGGGCTGGGCCTTGCCGAACGCGCCAAGGCCCTGGCCAAGGACAAGGACCCAGCCGAACAGCGATTGATTGCGGCAGCGGTCGATCGGCTAGCTGGCGCCGGCGCCGGCAAGATGGGCGAACTTTTCAAGGTGATCGCGGTTTCGAGCCCGGCGCTCAACCTGATGCCGTTCCGGGCGGTGGATTGACATCCGCCCTAAGCTTGCGCCACTCTTGCTGCCGATCGAAGCAGCGGACGCCCGTTTCACGCTTGCATAAACTCTCATGAAATCAGCAGGATACTGAACGCCGATGCAGGACAGACCCTTGCCGACGCCGATCGAGAGCCCCGTGTTGAACAACGCGGCCGGCCGCCGCATCCGGCATGGTTTCTTCACCCGCCAGGGCGGCGTGTCCGAGGGCATCTATGCCGGGCTGAATGTGGGCGTCGGCTCGAACGACGAGCCCGAAAAGGTGGCAGAGAACCGAGCACGCGTCGCGCAGTGGTTTGGGCAACCGGTCGAGAAACTCGCGACCGTTCATCAGGTCCACTCGCCGGATGTTGTCGTGGTCGATGGCAGCTACGGCGGCGAACGCCCGAAGGTCGATGCCATGGTGACGACGGTTCCGGGCGTCGTCCTCGGCGTCCTGTCCGCCGACTGCGGCCCAATCCTGTTTGCAGACGGAACGGCGGGCGTCATCGGTGCCGCCCATGCCGGATGGAAAGGTGCGCTGACAGGCGTGCTCGAGAATACGATAGAAGCCATGGTCTCGCTCGGCGCCGCACGGGAAAACATCACTGCAGTGCTCGGTCCTTCGATCGGTCCAGCGAGCTATGAGGTGGGGCCGGAATTCGTCGAACGCTTCCTAGGCTTCGATGCGGCCTACAAGGCCTTCTTCAAACCGTCGAACAAGCCGGACCACGCGATGTTCGACCTGCCATCGCTGACCATCAAACGATTGAAGGACGCCGGCGTAAAGGCGCACAGCCTCGACCTCGACACCTATCCGGATGCTGAACGGTTCTTTTCCTACCGCCGAACGACCCATGCCGGAGAGCCGGATTATGGTCGCCAGATTTCAGCCATTTCCATAACAGAATAAGGGAGGACGCCCATGGCCCTGCATTTCGAGAGGAGCGAATATGCCGATCGTCTCGCACGCCTGACGGAGAAGATGAAGTCGGAAAAGCTGGATGCCTTGCTGCTGTTTGCGCAGGAAAGCATGTACTGGCTGACCGGCTACGACACCTTCGGCTACTGCTTCTTCCAGACGCTGGTGGTGAAGGTGGACGGCTCCATGACGCTGCTGACCCGTTCGGCCGATCTGCGCCAGGCGCGCCAGACCTCCACCATCGAGAACATCGTCATCTGGGTCGATCGCCTCAATGCCGACCCGACGATGGACCTCAAGAACCTGCTGAGCGACATGGACCTGCTCGGCGCCAAGATCGGCGTTGAATACGATACGCACGGGATGACCGGCCGCGTTGCGCGGCTCCTGGACAACCAGCTGTCGAGCTTCGGCCAGATTGTTGATGCCTCCTACTTGATCAGCCGGCTTCGGCTGATCAAGAGCCCGGCGGAGATTGCCCATGCCAAGCGCGCGGCTGAACTCGCCGACGAGGCGCTGGATGCTGCCTTGCCGCTGATCAAGGCCGGTGGCGACGAGGCGGAGATCCTGGCTGCCATGCAGGGCGCGGTCTTCCTCGGCGGCGGCGACTACCCCGCCAACGAATTCATCATCGGCTCGGGCGAAGATGCGCTGCTCTGCCGCTACAAGGCTGGGCGGCGCAAGCTTGACGCAAATGACCAGTTGACGCTGGAATGGGCAGGCGCATCGGCGCACTACCATGCGGCGATGATGCGCACGATCGTGATCGGCGAGACGACGCCGCGGCACCGCGAACTCTACAAGGCGTGCCTTGAAACGATCCAGGCTATCGAGGAAGTCCTGCGTCCAGGGCACACATTTGGCGACGTCTTCGACACCCACGCCCGTATCCTCGACGAGCGCGGCCTGTCCCGTCACCGGTTGAACGCCTGCGGCTATTCGCTCGGCGCCCGCTTCTCTCCATCCTGGATGGAGCACCAGATGTTCCACTTCGGTAATACCCAGGAGATCCTGCCCGACATGACGCTCTTCGTGCACATGATCATTATGGACTCCGAAAGCGGCATCGCGATGACGCTCGGCCACACCTACCTGACGACGGATGGTGATCCGCAGCCGATGTCGCGCCATGGACTGGACCTCATCCAGCGCTGAGGGTGTAAAACCTGCAATTGACAGGCCAAGCAGGCCAAACTTAAGGTCATCGCGACGAGTTTGGCGCAGGAGGCGGGCATGAGGCAGATCGGAAGATGGTTATCAGCACCTCTTCTGGCTCTCTCGCTCGCCGCCTGCAACACGACCGAGGTGATGACCCCGCAGGCCGATATTGGCGGCTCCGGAGGAAGAAGCTCGGCGCCCGTCACGCAGGCTGACACCGAGCGCATGGCGCGCTCGTCGCAACCGACCGGCGCGCAGACGCCGCGGGATGGCTACCGCACCAATCCGCAGAACACGCTCGAGGCGCAGGCCCGCGCGCTCGAAAGCGGCAATGGTTCGCCCGCCTCGTCCGGTCCCGCCCCGCAATGGCAGCGACAGGCGGAGCCGGCACGGGAAGCTCTTCAATCAACTGCGGCAGCACCCCCTGCCGCCGACGGTCAAGCAGGTGGCCAGGCGAGCGCCCAGACAAGCAGCGGCTCGATCCGCTTCCTGCCGATCATCGGCGCGCCGGTGCAGGCGGTGACGCCGCTTTCCCGCCAGCTCGGCGCCCAGGCGCGCGCCAGCGGGCTCACCATCCGCCCATCGAGCGATGGCAGCACCGAGCACATCCTGAAAGGTTATTTCTCTGCCTTCGTTGATGGCGGCAATGTCACCATCATCTATGTGTGGGACATCCTTGACGGCACCGGCTCGCGCCTGCACCGCATGCAGGGCCAAGAGAAGGTTCCGGCCAACGGATCGGACCCCTGGGCTGCCGTGCCAGCCGCGACAATGGAGACCATTGCCGGCAAAACCATCCAGGATTATGTGCAGTGGCGGCAATCCCGAGCGGGATGAGCCGGAGTGACACTTGAAAGACACTGGTGACCGTTTCTTCATAAAAAACCGTGGCCAGCCATGAAACAGACTTGCAATCGAGGCCTGCGGCGGTAAAAGGCCCGCATCCAGCTTCAATACAGGCGGACCGCAATGAAGGTTTTCGCAGGCAATTCGAACCGGCATCTTGCCGACGCGATCTGCAGCTATCTCAATGTACCAGTCGGAAAAGCCAGCGTAAGGCGATTTGCAGACCAGGAAATCTTCGTTGAAATCCAGGAAAATGTGCGCGGCGAGGATGTCTTCATCATCCAGTCCACGTCTTTCCCGACCAACGACCACCTGATGGAACTGCTGATCATGATCGACGCTTTCCGCCGATCGTCGGCCAAGCGCATCACGGCAGTCATTCCCTATTTCGGCTACGCCCGCCAGGACCGCAAGGCCGGCCCGCGAACGCCGATCTCGGCAAAGCTCGTCGCCAACCTCATCACCGAGGCAGGCGCGGACCGTGTCCTGACGCTCGACCTGCATGCAGGCCAGATCCAGGGTTTCTTCGACATTCCGACGGACAACCTGTTTGCAGTTCCGATCCTCGCCCGCGACGTGAAGGAACACTATGACCTGAACAACGTCATGGTCGTTTCTCCAGACGTTGGTGGTGTGGTGCGCGCTCGGGCGCTGGCAAAACGCATCAACTCGCAGCTCGCCATCGTCGACAAGCGTCGCGAACGCGCCGGCGAGTCCGAAGTCATGAACGTCATCGGTGAAGTGGACGGCAAGGACTGTCTGCTGATCGACGACATCGTCGACTCCGGGGGCACGCTCTGCAACGCTGCCGAAGCGCTTCTGAACAAGGGCGCCACCAGCGTCACTGCCTACATCACCCACGGTGTTCTGTCCGGTGGTGCGGTCACCCGTATCGGCGCGTCCAAGCTGCGCGAGCTGGTGATCACCGACTCCATCCAGCCGACCACGGCTGTGCAGTCGGCCCACAACATCCGCGTCATCACCACCGCGAACCTCCTGGGCGAAGCGATCAACCGCACGGCGATGGAATCGTCCGTCTCCAGCCTGTTCGACTGATCCTCCCTTTCTGACCACAACATTTCGACGCCGGGCTTCATCTCCCGGCGTTTTGCATTCTATGAGTTCGTCGCCTATCTAGGCTCGACACCAAGGAGTCTTGCATGGCAGCCCGCGACCGATATTCCCGCAAGCTTGAATGTTCCCAGTGCGGCAACACAGGTTTTGCGGAGGTATCCGAAACAGACGACAAGCGCGCACCGAGCCGCGATTTCCGCATCGACGAGATGCCGCGCGGCTTCTTCACCGAATTCGCATCCACCGATCCGAAGAAGTACATGATGCGCTGTGGCCAGTGCAGCCACAAGTTCCGATTTGAGCAGAAGTCGGTCTACGCCCCGGGCGGCGAGCCGAGGCGCTAGACCTTGCGTCGGCTCGCCTCAGGCGGCGAGCCCGACCGATTTCTCAACCGTTGGCCCGGGACGCCCGAGAAGGTAACCCTGGGCCTCGTGGCACCCTTCCGAGCGCAGGATGTCGAGCTGCTCGCTGGTTTCCACGCCTTCTGCCAGCACCGGGATGCGCAAGCCCTGCCCCAGCGCGAGGATCGCCCGCACCATCGCTTTCGCCTCGTCGCTCTCGTTGAGCTCGGTCATGAAGCTGCGGTCCAGCTTGATCTTGTCGAACGGGAAGGAACGTAGCGTCTCCAGCGACGAATAGCCCGTGCCGAAGTCGTCGATGGCGATGGAGACACCAAGAGCCTTGATTGCCTGAAGTGCCGCCATGGCGCGGTTCTTGTCGACGATAATCGAGCTTTCCGTGATTTCCAGTTCCAGCCGGCTCGGATCGAGCTTGGTTTCCTGCAGCACCTGGTCGACCAGCGCGCCGATGTCGGCGTGCGCGATCTGGACCGGCGACAGGTTGACCGCCACCTTCAGGTGCGGCTCCCAGGTTGCAGCCTCGCGGCAGGCTTCACGGAGCACCCATTCGCCGATCGGCAGGATCGCGCCACACTCTTCCGCCACCTCGATGAAGTCGACCGGTGGAACATTGCCGCGCTCCGGATGCACCCAGCGCAACAGCACCTCGTAGCCGGTCGTCTCGCTGGTCGCGATCGACTTCTGCACCTGGTAGTTCAGCTTGAACTGGCCTTCCTCGATCGCCTGCCAAAGATCCTTGGCCATGCGTGCGCGGTCGCGGGCAACATCATCCATCTCGCCGTCGTAGAAGCAGACATTCTGGCTGATGGACTGCTTTGCGCGATACATCGCAAGGTCGGCATTGGCGAGCAGCGCCTGCGGTGTCTTCCCGTCCTTCGGATAAACCGAGATGCCGATGCTGGCGCCGCAGCTCAGCTTGTGGTCACGGATTTCCACCGTCGAGTTCAGCGCGTCGGACAGACGCGTGACNAAGTCATTAAGTTCGCTGACATCGTTATAGCGCTTCAGCGCTGCNAATTCGTCGCCACCAAAGCGCGCAACGATTTCGCCGGAGCCCAGCACCGCNGACATGCGNCTTGCCAGTTCGACCAANACCTGGTCGCCCACGGCATGGCCCATCTGGTCATTGACCAGCTTGAACTTGTTGAGGTCGATGCCGAGCACCGCCATGCGGCCCGACGTGTGGTCGGCAAAAGCGACTTCATGCGCAAGGAAATCCGTGAAGGCCGATCGGTTCGGCAGCTTCGTCAGTCCGTCGTGCTTGGCCAGGAAGGCGATCTGTTCCTCGCTACGCGTGCGGTCGGTGATGTCCTCGAATGTCGCAACCCAGCCACCCTCGGAAAGGGTGCTGAAGTTCGCCAGAATGGTGCGATCTTCGCTGATCTTGTGGATGAGGCTCTTCTGTCCCGACCGCACGGCGCTGATCTGGCGGTCGTAGTGGGCCCGGGCCCGCTGAAGCGCCTCCTCCGGATCGGCAAGTGCCAGTTCATAACCGCGCTTGACGATCTCCCAGTAGGTGATGCCCGGCTCAAGGAAGCCATCGGTCAAGCGGAAGATGTCGCGGTACCGCTGGTTGGAAAGTACCAGGCGCTCATCCTTGTCGAACAGGCAGATGCCCTGGATCATGTTCTCGAGCGCAAGGTCGAGGTTGCGCGAGACTTCCTGGATGCGATCAGCCGCCGCCTTCTGCTCGGAAATGTCGCGGGTGATCTTCGCAAAGCCGACATGCTCACCAGCTTCGCCATAAACAGGCTGGATGACGATGTTGGCGAAAAAGGCGCTGCCGTCCTTGCGGTACCGCCAGCCATTGGCTTCAAAGCGTCCTTCGTTCTTTGCCTGTTGAAGGGCGGCCAGCGGCACGCCAGCCGCCTGGTCTTCCTTCGACATGAACCGTGAGAAATGCTTGCCAATAACTTCGCTCGCCGAATAGCCCTTGAAGCGCTCGGCACCCGTGTTCCAGCTGCTGATATTGCCCTGCGGGTCGAGCATGTAGATGGCGTAGTCGGTGACGCCGTTCACCAGCAGCTCGAAGTTCTCGTTCGCCTTGCGGGTGGAGCGTTCTGCGCGGGCGGTTACGGCCACCGCTATCAGGCCGGAGAGGATCATCGAGACGGCCGCAACGAGGATCGTTGTCACCATCCATGGCTTCGAAAGGTGTGGCGTGTCGGAAACGACCGTCGCATCCGGGATGAGCTCTGCGGCGCCCATGGCGGTGAAGTGCATACCGACGATGCCGGCAGCAAGAAGCCCGGCGCCCATCCACAGCCCTACCCGGCTCGAACCCGATGCCTTCCAGAAGCCGAAGGGCGACACGAGCGCGCACAACAGGATGGCGGTGATGACGAGATCGCTACGCCACTGGATATGGCCGCCGAACTCCACGGCCGACATGCCGATGAAGTGCATGCTGGACACACCGACACCGAAGACGAAGCCGGCCGCGATGGCTGCCTCGACACCGCGCATCTTGATGGTCACGATGCCTGCAACCGTGGTGGCAACCACCGCAACCGCGAGCGAGAACAGCGTCGGACCGAGCTGGTAGGTCACCGGCAGGCCGGCATCATAAGCCAGCATCGCGATAAAATGCGTCGCCCATATGCCGAAGCCACCCGTGACGGCAGCAAAAGCACACCAGCTCCACCGCGCGGCAGGCTTGGACAGGCCCCTGGCGCGGGCCAGGAAGACAACAGTGCCGAGATTGGTCAGATAACATAAGATGCCGGCCACAGCGACCAGAGCAAGGTCATGTTCGTATGCCAGACACGTAAGTACGTTATACATTTCAGCCCCTAAAAATCGTGGGGGCATCTAGCGCCAGATTGGATTAAAGAATTTCCTTAATCAGGCCGCTTGGCGGAGCGGCCTTAATGCTTTCATCTCGGTTTGCTTAATGAACGGCTAAAGGTGGCTGGACGGCGCGGCGCCACTCGAAATTGGCACATGCGCCGCCACCCATTTTTATTGCAGCACCTGGCCGTTGACGGTGAGCGACTTGCCATCGGCGGACCGCACATCCCACCTCAGGCGGCCATCCGGCTCGGTCTTGGCAATACCCTTCGCCATCATCATCAAAAGCGAGGTCTGGTTGAGGTCCGGGTCGTCTTTCGCCATCTCCTGGACGTGCTTGATCAGCTTGTCGAAATCGCCCGCGATGATCGTCGCCTCCAGCGAATAGCGATCCTTCTGGTCCGGGTAGCCCTTGACCTTGCCTGAGGCTTCGACATCGTAGATCGAAGACTTGGCGAGGATCTTCGGGAAGTCGATCGTCAGCTGCCCGTCGTTGAGGACGGCCTGCGTCAGCTCGTCGTCCTTGGGGTCCTTGGCATTGGTGGGACGCGGGGCATCTTGCTCCATCAACACATCAATGAAACGCGAGATGTTGAGGTCGGCAAGACCGATCTCAATTTCGGCCAGATCGGGAACGAGCTGCTCGTAGGCTTCCGGGAGAATGCCGGACGGCGCCGAGACGCTCTCGATGCGAGCACCAATGCCGATACGGGTCGACGCGTTCGGCTCCGTCATCGTCAGCATGTAGTCGAGCTTGCCGAGACCGAAGTCACCAAACGGGCTCACGACCTTGAACTCGTTGAAGGTAAGCTTTTCGGACAGCGACGTGAAGAACGGCATCGCATCCCGGAAGAGTTCCTTGAGACGGGCGATCTCTTCGGGCGAAGGCTTGTCCTTCTTGATGAGCGGCAGGATGAACGACATCAGGTCCCGTATCCGTGTCGCCGTCACGCCTTCGACGCCCACGTCGAAGTCCAGGCTTTCCGAGCGAACCTCAAATTCCGGCGTTTCCGGCGCCACGATACGCTCGTAGAAGTTCTTGAACGATCCCTTGCCGCTGAAATCGATCGCCCCTGCCGTCTTGCTGTCGACCGAGGCGAGCGTGTAGTTCATGCCTGCAAAGCTGGCCTCGAGTTCCTCTTCTCCGCTCTTGGAGACCATCCGGATCGGGCCGGACGTTGCCTCTGCCGACCGCATGAAGGCGATTGCCGGATCGAAGATGCCCGAGAACACCATGTCGGTGACGGAATAGGTCACGTCCGTCTCTTTGCCGTCCGGCAGCTTGCCGGTGACGGAGAAGTTGACGTCGCTGTCGCTGTTGAGCTTCCACTGGCCGTTGTCCAGCGGCGAGGCTGCCATGATGAACGGGGTCAGTCCGGCCACCGTGAAGTCTTTCAGGCCAAGGGTGCCGATCAATTTGCCGAAGTCATAGGAGATCTCGTAGCGGTCGCCCGCCGGCGTCACCGTCAGGAAATCGCTCTTCTTGACCTGCTCGGGCAGGAAGCCGGTGAGGCTCTCCTGCAGTGCTGCGGCACCCTGTGCATTGATATCGGCTGCCGTTGCCGGATTGACCGCAAGCGCTATAAGCACGCTGCCGGCAATGATCTTCGTTCTCATGGGAACATGCCCCCTTCCCTCATTTTTCGCGCCTGAATGTGTGGGATACGGTATCAGAGTCAAGCGGGCGAATGCCTCCCATGTCTAAGCTTGCGTTCAAAGCCCTGATGGAGTATAGCCCGCGCGTCCGCGCAGACACCCTTGGAGGCAAACGCGGATGAAGCGCATCGGATGATGCCCTTCAGTTTGATACGGCACGTGCCGTTGAAAAACTCTCCAAACAACCTCGAAAGGACATGCCATGAGCCAGGAAACTTACGAGCTCAAGGCCGAGGCGCGCGAACGGGTAGGTAAGGGGTCCTCCCGTGAACTTCGCCGCAACGGTATGATTCCCGCTGTCATCTACGGTGACAAGCAGGCCCCGCTTTCCATCGCACTCTCGACCAACGAAGTGACCAAGCGCATCCACGCTGGCGGCTTCATGACGACGATCGCAACGATTGACGTTGGTGGCCAGAAGATCCAGGTTCTCCCGAAGGATTACCAGCTGGATCCGGTACGCGACTTCACCATGCACGTCGATTTCCTCCGCGTTTCGGGCAACACCGAAGTCACGGTTGATGTTCCGGTTCACTTCGAAAACGAAGACAAGTCGGCCATCAAGCAGGGCGGCGTTCTCAACGTTGTTCGCCACACGGTCGAGTTCATCTGCCCGGCCAACCAGATCCCGGAATTCATCACGGTTGATCTGTCCGGCGCCAAGGTCGGCGACAGCATCCACATCTCGGCCGTCAAGCTGCCGAAGGGTGTTCGCCCGGTCATCACCGATCGCGACTTCACCATTGCCACCATCGTTGCTCCGGCAGCAGGCGTTGAAGAAGAAGTGACCGAAGAAGCACCGGCTTCCGAAGCCGAATAATCAGCTTCACATCTTCTTGAAGTTGAACCCGCCTTCTCCGGAAGGCGGGTTTTTTCGTGCGTTTTCCGTGACTTCTCAAGGAGTTTGATCGTCGATTTGTGGCTTTTACCGCATCCGTTTCAATGAAGCTTAATCAATCCGTGGAAGATTGACCGATGACTTGAAGCCTGGGGTAAAGAGCCGGCAAGGCCGGAGAAAATGCGGGGAAAAGGGTGACTCGGTCCGTTGAAAGTCGATTTATCGCGATCATTTCCGGCGCCCTGCTGGTGGTGGTCGCGCCCCTGTTCACGCTTTTCCTGACACTGTCCTCCCAGCAGGCTGCCAAGAACCTCAGCGAACGCGCAGACGCGGTTCTCGCCACCAACTCGCAGGCCCTCGGCAAGCCTTTGTGGGAGATGGACACCACCAGCATCCGCCAGATCGCGACCCTCCTGGTATCCGACTCTGCCATCAGCGCGGTGCAGATCACCGACGATGCCGGCGTCGTCGACATCTCCGAAGTCAAAGGCAACCCATCCGACTTCCGCGGCCTCGAAGCGATCTCGCGGCCGATCCTCTACAAGACGACCCAGAACACCCAGCAGGTCGGCACGATCACCGCCTATGTTCCGCGGCTTGGCTGGTTCGCAGCCCTGCACCAGGTGGAGATGGCCTTCATCTCGATCTTCGTCATCGCCATCCTTACCGTCTTCGGGGCAGCCGTCCTCGGCAACCGCGTGATGGTCATCAAGCCGCTCCTGCGGCTGACGGCGGCTATCGAGGCAACCCGGCGTCTCGGCTCGCGCCACCACGTCGACTGGCGCTCCAACGACGAAATGGGTCGGCTCGCCCGCAGCTTCAACGAGATGCAGACGCTGCTTGAACGCGAGGAGCGCGAGCTGAAGCGCGCCCACCAGCAGACGATCGAGATCTACAACCTGACGCCGGCCATGCTGTTTTCACTGACGGTCGACGATCATATCTCGGCCGTGAGCGACTATTGGCTGCTGGCGACTGGCTACAACCGCGCCGACGTCATCGGCCGACCGTTCCTGGATCTTATCGCACCAGCCGACCACGCCCTGTTTGCCGACCGCAAGAACCAGGCCAAGCCGGACTCGCCGGCAATCGAAGCCACCCTCCGCTTCATCCGCGCCGATGGCAGCATGATCGACGTGCTGATCGTCGAGACCAGCCTTAGCGCGGCCGGCAAGCCTCCGGGCTCGCTCAGCGTCATGACGGACGTGACAGAACTGAAGCAGTCCGAACTGCGCAACCACCAGCAGGCGATCACCGATCACCTCACCGGCCTCCTCAACCGGCAGGGGTTCGAAGGCGCGCTGGATGAAAAGATCGCCGAAGCCGATGAAGCCGGCACCGAAGTCGCCTGCCTTTTCGTCGACCTCGACCGCTTCAAGTCCATCAACGACAATCTCGGCCATGCCGCCGGCGATGCCGTGTTGCGCGAGTTCGTGGAACGCGCCCAGCCGCTTCTCCGGGAAGGTGATTGTGCATCCCGTCTCGGCGGCGACGAGTTCGCGCTCCTGATCACCGGCGAAGGTGCCGAGCGCCGCGCCTGCGAACTCGCCCAGAAGATCGTCGACCAGTTCGACGCGCCATTCCGCGTCAGCGGCACCGCCGTGCGCCTCAGCGCCTCCATCGGCCTTGCCTTCTATCCAAGCCACGCCGCCACGGCCGCCGAACTCCTGCACAAGTCGGACCTTGCCATGTATGCGCGCAAGCGGGATGGCAAGAACGGCGCACAGGTCTACGATCGCGTCATCCTCGATGAGACGCGCGAGCGCGCCGAGATGGAAAGCGACATCGAAGTCGCGATCGCGGCAAGCTGGTTCGAGGCGCATTTCCAGCCGATCGTCGACATCAAGACCGGGACGCCGGCGGGCTTTGAGGCGCTGATGCGCATGCGCCATCCGCGCAAGGGTCTGTTGTCGCCGGCCGGCATCGTCAGCGTTGCGGAAGAAACCGGAACGATCGCGCAGATTGGCACGCTTATTCTGGAAGACGCACTCGCAAACCTCGCGCGCGTCTCCCGCCTCCCCGGCATGGGTGATGCATATGTCGCGGTCAACTTCTCGCCGTTGCAGTTCGAGCCCGGCCTGCCGATGCGGCTTGCCGCCCTGCTTGCTCGCTACGACATCCAGCCACAACGCCTGGTGGTCGAGATCACCGAGGCGGTGCTGCTGCATGACAACCCGGAGATCCGCAATGTCCTCAACGAGATCCAGCAGTTCGGCTGCCGCATCGCGCTCGATGACTTCGGCACGGGTTATTCCTCGCTGAGCTACATGAGCCGCTTCCCTGTCGATATCGTCAAGATCGACCAGTCCTTCGTGCGCTCGCTCACCGAACAGACCGACGAGATCGGCCGCAAGAACCGCATGCTCGTCGAAGGCATCAGCGCTATCTCGCACAAGATGAACTGCAAGGTGGTGGCCGAAGGTGTGGAGACGGAAGAGCAGCGGCTCCTTCTCCAGCGGATGGGCGTCGACTTTGCCCAAGGTTATTTCTTCTCCAGGCCACGCGGGATCTCCGACATCCTGGACATGTTCTCGACCGATGAGCCTATTACCAGATCCCTGGCAAGCTGAGCGACTTAACCTGACCCTGGGCTGAAACCCGGTTGACATCGGCGGCGTTTCGCGGTGGTGAAGGCCGTCAGCGCCACAGGAAATTCGCCATGTTCATCATCGCAGGTCTCGGCAATCCCGGTTCGCAATATGCCGGCAACCGGCACAATATCGGTTTCATGGCCGTGGATGCCATCCAGCGCCGCCCGGGCTTTGCACCATGGTCGAAGAAGTTCAAGGCGCTGATCTCGGAAGGCGAACTCGCGGGCGAGAAGGTGCTGCTGATGAAGCCGCAGACCTTCATGAACCTGTCCGGCGAAGCCGTGGGCGAAGCCATGCGCTTCTACAAGCTCGGGCCGCAGAACATCCTCGCCATCTATGACGAACTGGACCTTGTCCCGGGCAAGAGCCGGATCAAGACAGGCGGCGGCCATGGCGGCCACAATGGCGTCAAGTCATTGGATGCCCACTGCGGCAAGGACTATCGCCGCCTGCGGCTCGGGATCGGCCACCCCGGCACCAAGGAACTCGTGCACAATCACGTGCTGGGTGACTTTGCGAAAGCGGATCAAGCCTGGCTGTCGCCGCTGCTCGATGCCATTGCCGACAATGCCGAAATGCTGGTGCGCGGCGAAGACTCGCAACTCATGAACAAGCTCGCACTGGCGGTGGGTGCCCAGCCTGACGAGGATAAGCCGAAGCGCGAAAAGCCGCCGCAGCCGAAGCCTGTCGCCAAGTCGCACATCCACCAGGCGCGCGGCGGCGCAAAGCCAAACCTGCCGACATCAGGCCCGATGGCCGAAATGCTCAAGAAGATGTTCGGCAGCAAGGATAGTTAGGCAAAGCGGTAGCATCCGGCTCCGCGAACGGTTATGCGGACGCACGAGCAAACGGACTTCAGAAGAATGACAGACATCACAGCAGAACTCGTAACGTTGCGCGACTACTGGCGCTATGCCATCTCGCGGTTCAACGCGGCGAACCTGAGCTTTGGCCACGGCACGACAACCGCAGGTGATGATGCCGCCTTCCTGATCCTCGACTCGCTCGACCTTCCGATCGACGCGCTCGATCCATTCCTGGATGCCCGGCTGCTTCCGGCCGAACGCCGCCTGTTGGCGGACCGGATCGAGACCCGCGTGACGACCCGCAAGCCGTCGGCCTACATCACCGGTCGCTCCTATATCCAGGGCGTGCGCTTCCATGTCGATGAACGTGTCATCGTGCCCCGCTCGCATATCGGCGAGATCCTGTTTTCGGAATACCTTAATGCCCAGGGCTCGTCCTTCCTGCCCGACCCGATGAATGTCGAAAGCGTGGTGGACATCTGCACCGGCTCCGGCTGCCTCGCCGTCCTTGCTGCCAAATTCTTCCCGAATGCGCAGGTCGATGCCGTCGATCTCTCCGCGGACGCACTTGAAGTTGCGAAGATCAACATTGCCGAGCATGAGGTCGAAAGCCAGGTGATGCTCCACCAGGGCGACCTCTTCGGCCCCCTCACCGGCAACCGCTACGACCTGATCATCACCAATCCGCCTTATGTCGATCACGAGGCGATGGACGGCTTCCCGGAGGAGTTCCGTGCCGAGCCGGCGATGGCCTTTGATGGCGGCGTCGATGGACTTGATCTGGTGCGGCGCCTTATCGACGAAGCCGCGGACTATCTCAATCCCGAAGGCGGCATGATCTGCGAAATCGGCTCCGGCCGCGAGATCCTGGAGGAAGAATATCCGGACCTCGACTTCTTCTGGGTGGAAACCGCCGAGTCGCAGGATGCGGTCTTCTGGATCTCCGCCGGAGCACTGGCTGCCCGATCGGCAGCTAAAGGCTGACGCCTGAGGCCGAAGCTATTCTTCGGGCTCGGTGATGAACATCAGCGGATAACCCGCTTCCTTGGCGAGATCGACAGCTTCCTTGGCCTTGGTCTCGGCAATATCCTTGGTGCAGACAACGACGACGGCGGTGCCCATCTTGTGCGCCGTCAGCATCACGCGGTAGCCGGTCTCCTCGCTCATGCGGAAAACCGCCTTCAGCACCATGGTCACGAATTCCCGCGGCGTGTAGTCGTCGTTGACGAGGATCACCTTGTAGAGCTTCGGCCGCTCCAGCTTCGGCTTGGTGATCGTCTTCGGTTTGAGGGTGGTGTCTTCGGCCATCGGCCTCTCCTGGCGATAGGGATTATCGGGAGATTTCTGGGCTATATCGCACCGCAGCCACGACATTTCAAGCATGAGCGACCGGTCAGGTACCCGCCCCCTCTCCGGCTCAAGCCTTGACCGCCAAGGCAGTTTCCCCCATAGCCACACCAACGCTAATCTTACATCGACAGGTTCGAACCCATGGGTTTCAAATGTGGTATCGTGGGCCTGCCCAACGTCGGCAAATCCACGCTCTTCAATGCGCTCACCAAGACAGCTGCGGCGCAGGCAGCCAACTACCCGTTCTGCACGATCGAGCCGAATACCGGCGAAGTCGCCGTGCCCGACCCGCGCATGCAACAGCTTGCGTCGATCGCGGGCTCCAAGGAAATCATCCCGACCCGCATCTCCTTCGTTGACATCGCTGGCCTCGTGCGCGGTGCATCGAAGGGTGAAGGCCTTGGCAACAAGTTCCTCGCCAACATCCGCGAAGTCGATGCCGTGGTGCATGTGCTGCGCTGCTTCGAAGACGACGACATTACCCATGTCGAAGGCCGCATCAACCCGGTCGGCGATGCCGAAACGATCGAGACCGAGTTGATGCTCGCCGACCTCGAGAGCCTGGAGCGCCGCGTCGAACAGACCCGCAAGCGCGCCACCGGCAAGGACAAGGAATCGATGGCACAGCTTCCGGTTATGGAAGCCGTCATCACGCTCCTGAACGAGGGGAAGCCTGCCCGCCTGCTCCTCAAGACACTGGCACCGGAAGAGATCGAGATCCTCAAGGGCCTCAACCTCCTCACCTCGCACCCGGTCCTCTACGTCTGCAACGTCGCCGAAGCCGATGCCGCGACCGGCAACAAGCACACCGAGGCCGTTGCTGCGATGGCCAAGGCCCAGGGTGCCGAATGCGTCATCATCTCGGCCGCCATCGAAGCCGAGGTGGCACAGCTGCCTGAAGAAGAAGCCACCGAGTTCCTGTCGGCGCTCGGCCTTGAGGAAGCCGGCCTCGACCGGTTGATCCGCGCCGGTTACCACCTGCTCGACCTGATCACCTATTTCACGGTCGGCCCCAAGGAAACCCGCGCCTGGACCATTCGCCGCGGCACCAAGGCGCCGCAGGCCGCTGGCGTCATCCACACCGATTTCGAACGTGGCTTCATCCGCGCCTTCACCATCTCCTATGACGACTACATCACCTACAAGGGTGAAGTGGGCGCCAAGGAAGCCGGCAAGGGTCGCGATGAAGGCAAGGAATATGTCGTCAACGACGGCGACGTCATCCACTTCCGCTTCAATACGTAACCTCTAGAGGGGAAGGAGCCATGACGGGCGTCGAATTTTACTTCGAGGACTTCACGGCGGGCAGGTCCTTCCCGCTGGCGCAGAAGCACGTCGCCGCTGAAGAGGTGATCGAATTCGCGTCCGAGTTCGACCCGCAGCCGATGCACCTGTCCGAGGAAGCCGGCAAAGCCAGCATCCTAGGCGGGCTGTCCGCCTCCGGCTGGCACACGGCGAGCATGTTCATGCGCATGATGTTCGACGGCTGGCTTTCACGCTCCTCCTCCGAAGGCTCTCCCGGTATCGAGTTCATGGAATGGAAGAAGCCGGTTCTCGCCGGCGATACGTTGTCCGGCCGCTCGACGGTCGTGGAGTCTCGGGTGCTCCGTTCGCGTCCGGGCATTGGCCTCGTCAAGTTCCTGCATGAGGTCGAGAACCAGCGCGGCGAACTCGTCATGCGCGGTGAGAACCCGATCATGATGCGGCTGAAGAACAGCGAGGCCGGCGCAGCATGAGACTGATCGAACTCTCCCCTCCGGGCCGCAAGGTCATCACCGGCACGCTTCTGTTCACCGCCGAAGACATCGTGCGGTTCGCCAGGAAGTTCGACCCGCAGCCGTTCCATGTCGATGCAGAAGCCGCCAAGGACTATGTCTTCGGAGCTCTCTGCGCCTCCGGCTGGCATACCTGCGCCGGTTGGATGAAGACCTATATCGCCTATTGGACGAAGGAAGTCGCGCGGCTGGAGAGCGAGGGGCTGGTTGCCCCCAAGCTTGGTCCATCCGCTGGTTTCAAGAAGTTGCAGTGGCTGAAGCCGGTTTATGCCGGCGACAGCATCACCTATTCCGTCACCCTGGTGGAAAGCCGTCCGCTGGTGTCGCGTCCCGGCACCTGGATCAACATGACCGTCTGTGACGGCGAGAACCAGCGCGGCGAGACGGTGATGCGCTACGAAGGCACCGTGCTCGAGTTCGAATGACCGCGTGCCACTGGTTCAGTGGCCCGCAAACTCCACCAGTGTCCGCACCTCGACGCCCAGCGCCTCGAGCTTCTTGCGCCCGCCGATCTCCGGCAGGTCAATCACGAAGCAGGCGGATACGATCTCGGCGCCAAGCTGACGGATCAGCTTTACCGCCCCTTCCGCCGTGCCGCCTGTGGCAATCAGGTCATCCGTCAGGATAACCTTCTCGCCCGGCTTCAACGCGTCGACATGGATCTCCATCTCGTCGGTGCCGTATTCGAGGCTATAGGCCATCCGGACCGTCTGGTGCGGCAGCTTGCCCTTCTTGCGGATCGGCACGAAGCCCGCCCCCAGTTGGTGCGCCAGCGCACCGCCGAGGATAAAGCCGCGCGCTTCGATACCAGCCACCTTGTCGATCCCGAGCGCCTTGTACGGCGCAACCAGTTCATCAACCGCCTGGCGGAACGCAACGGCGTNGCCAAGCANGGTGGTGATGTCGCGGAAGATGATGCCCGGCTTCGGNTANTCCGGAATGGNGCGGATGGCGGTGGTAAGGTCGATGCTGGCTGACATGGTGCCCTGGAACGTGATGGTTTTGGCGAGACCCTAGCAAGTCGGGCCTCGGTCAGAAACAGAAAAGGCGGCACAGAGGCCGCCTTCTTTGAAGGTGAACGGGAGACTTAGTGTTCCCGGTTTGCGTAGACCGACTTCTTGGTCAGGTAGATCAGCCCCGTGAAGATCAGCAGGAAGATCATGACCATGAAGCCCGTGCGCTTGCGCTCTTCGAGGTGCGGCTCTGCAGCCCACATCAGGAAGGCAGCGACGTCCTGCGAATACTGCTCGACGGTCTGCGGAGCGCCGTCGTCGTAGGTCACCTGATCGTTGCTGATCGGCGGTGCCATGGCGAGCGCCGCAGCACTCGCGAAGTACGGGTTGTAGTGGGTGCCCGGAGCGACTTCGACGCCAGCCGGCGGCTCTTCATAACCGGTCAGCAGCGAGTAGATGTAATCCGGGCCACCTTCCTGGTACTGCGTGAAGATGTCGAAGATGAAGGTCGGGAAGCCGCGGGTAATGCCGCGTGCCTTTGCGAGCAGCGACATGTCCGGCGGTGCAGCGCCGTTATTGGCGGCAGCAGCAGCCTGGTTGTTCGGGTACGGCGACGGGAAGTAATCCGAAGGCACGGCCTTGCGGGTAAACATCTCGCCATCGTCGTTCGGGCCGTCCTCAACTTCATAGTTGGCGGCGAAGGCCTTCACCTGGGCTTCCGAGTAGCCAAGGCCTTCCAGGGTGCGGAAGGACACGAGCTTCATGGAATGACAGGCCGAGCAGACTTCCGTGTAGACCTTCAGGCCGCGCTGGAGCTGGCCCTTGTCGTAGTGCCCGAAGGGACCGGCAAAGCTCCAGTCCACGTTCTTCGGATGCTTGATCGGATAGTGCGGCGTGCCGCCTTCGGCATGTTCTTCACCGCCGGCCGGAGCAGCAGCATGGTCCTGCGCCAGCGCGGTGGTAACGCCCAGGCCTGCTACGAAGGCCAGCGAAAAGAAGCTTGCAACGAGCTTTTTCATATTCTTTTTCCCTCTCGCCCGCGAGCTTCAGACGGTGACTTTGGACTTGCCGTGCTGCTCCAGGACGGCTTCCGTGATCGAGTTCGGGATCCGCCGTGGCGTCTCGAAGAGGCCGAGAAGTGGCATGATCACGAGGAAGAAGCCGAAGTAGTAGAGCGTGCCGAGCTGCGACAGGATGACGTAGATGCCTTCAGCAGGCATGGCGCCGAGCCAGCCGAGCATGATGGCATTGGCCACGAAGAGCCAGAAGAACAGCTTGTACCACGGACGNTAGACGGCCGAGCGGACCTTCGACGTGTCGAGCCACGGGAGGAAGAACAGGATGATGATCGANCCGAACATCACCAGAACGCCACCGAGCTTGGAGTCGATCGGGCCGATGTTNAAGGTGATCGCACGCAGCATGGCGTAGAACGGCAGGTAGTACCATTCCGGAACGATGTGCGCNGGGGTCTTCAGCGGGTCAGCCGGGATGTAGTTGTCCGGATGGCCGAGGTAGTTCGGCATGTAGAAGATGAACCAGGCGAAGACGATCAGGAAGACCGATACACCAAGCGCGTCCTTGAGCGTTGCGTAAGGCGTGAAGGCAACGGTGTCCGTCTTGGTCTTCACTTCGATGCCGGTCGGGTTCGTCTGGCCGGTCACGTGCAGGGCCCAGATGTGCAGGACGACAACGCCGGCAATCATGAAGGGCAGCAGGTAGTGAAGCGAGAAGAAGCGGTTCAGCGTCGGCTGGTCAACGGCAAAGCCGCCGAGCAGGAACTGCTGGATCCACTCACCCACCAACGGGAAGGCCGAGAAGAAGCCGGTGATAACGGTTGCACCCCAGAAGGACATCTGGCCCCAGGGGAGCACATAGCCCATGAAGCCGGTTGCCATCATCAGGAGGTAGATGACGACGCCGAGGATCCAGAGGATTTCGCGCGGTGCCTTGTACGAGCCGTAGTAGAGGCCACGTGCAATGTGCAGATAAACTGCGATGAAGAAGAAGGATGCGCCGTTGGCGTGCATGTAGCGCAGCAGCCAGCCGTGGTTCACGTCGCGCATGATCTTTTCGACAGAGTCGAATGCGACGCCGGTCGATGCCGCATAGTGCATGGCAAGCACGACGCCCGTCAGGATCTGAACAAGCAGCATGACCGACAGCATGGCGCCGAAGGTGTAGGCATAGTTCAGGTTACGGGGAACGGGGTAAGCAACGAAGCTGTCATGGAGCATACGCGGCAGCGGAAGCCGCGAATCGATCCATTTTTCAATGCCGGTCGACGGCTGGTATTCGGAATGACCGCTCATCTATGTGTATCCCCTCACCCGATCCTGATGACTGTGTCGGACGTAAACGTAAAAGTCGGAATGGCGAGGTTCTGCGGNGCCGGGCCCTTACGGATACGGCCGGCCGTATCNTAGTGCGAGCCNTGGCAAGGNCAGAACCATCCGCCGAAATCGCCGGCCTGGCCCAGCGGAACGCAACCGAGGTGGGTGCAGGAACCGATCATGACGATCCAGTTTTCCTTGCCTTCGCCACCGGACCGATCAACGCCGGTTGCTTCGGCCTCCGCCGGCAGGTTTGCGTTACGGGCAACCGGATCCTTGAGGTCGGCAAGCGCAACAGCGTTGGCCTCTTCGATTTCCTTTTGCGTGCGGTTGCGGATGAACACCGGCTTGCCGCGCCACTTGACGGTCAGCGACATGCCCGGCTCGAGAGCCGCAACATTCACTTCGATCGAAGCAAGAGCCAGCGTCGAAGCATCCGGGCGCATCTGGTCAATGAAGGGCCAGGCGACGGATGCCGCACCGACCGCACCGGCCATGCCGGTAGCCAGGTAAAGGAAATCACGGCGAGTGGGCTCGCCCAAAGCTTCGCTGTGTGTATCGTGCTCGCTCACGGATAAATCTTCCTTCTCACGCAATTTGCGGAAACCCCAGTCCCCCTTCCGTAAGAATCTCAAGCGGACATAATCCGACCATAGATTCCCCGGCAATTTGGCGCGTTCTATGCTTGATCGCAAAATATGTCCAGCCTTGCCACATATCGGCATCCACATTGTCCGGCGAAAAAATCGACATGGGAAATTGCCGCTTACGAGGCAGCGACCAGGGCTTGAGGCGAGTCACCGGACAGGCAGAAAGATTCGTGGTTGCAGATAGAAGCGCGAAGTCCTTGAGAAGCCGCAGCAAGCGGTTGTGCTGCTGCGTTGCAACAATGGCGGACGCGTGCTACGTCAGCGTCAACCCAGAAGGCAGCCGCTTCGGATAAAGCTGAATGAGAGTCGTCCTGTCGGTGGCCATCTGCGTCATCGTGTCGCTTGTGCTCGGTGCGATCGGGACACGCTACATCCATCCCCACTGGATCCTTGCGACCCTCTACAGCCTGCATCTTCATGCGGCCGTGGCGTGCCTGCTTGCGATGGTCTTCGCGCTTTTCATCCAGCGCCATTTCCTGATCTGGCTGCTGTTTGCCGCTACCATTTTCTTCGTTGGTCATGCCCTGTTGATGAGCCGGGAATTCGCCGCACCGGCGACCGCGCAGGAGGCGAGCGGCCACAGCTTCCGCGTACTTTCCTTCAACATTCTCAACGACAACTACGCGAATGCTGAATCGATCGTTGAAGCGATCGCCGGTTCAGGCGCCGAGATCGTCAACATCATGGAAGCGGCACCGCTGCGGGTGCATATGGATGAACTGGCGCGGACTTACCCCTATCGCGTCGGCTGCGGCGTCCTCATCGAGGACTGCGACCAGCTGATGCTGTCCAAGGTGCCGATCGACAGCCCTGTTGTCCGCACGCTGAGCGACATCTTTCCGGACCGCTTCATCCTCGGCAAGGTGACGATCGCCGGACGTGAGATCAACGTCGCCGGCATCCACACGACCAAACCATATTTCGACAATTTCCATTCGCTCGAACTCATCCGCGCCGGACTGGCCCTGATGGAGGTCCCCGGGCCTCTGCTGGTCACTGGCGACTTCAACGCCTCGAGCCTCGGGCCGAACATGCGCCGCTTCCTGCGCATCACCGACCTGAAGACTGGAGGGTGGGAGCCGGCAAGCTGGCCGGTCAGCGCCGGTGTCTTTGGCGTGCCGATCGACCATGTCTATGCGCGCGCGCCGCTGAAGATCAAATCGGTGAGACGACTGCCCGATGCGCATGGCTCGAACCACGCCGGCCTTATCGCGGAGATCGTCCTTCTTCCCTGATTATTACTGAGCGGCGTCTGCCGCAAGGAAACCGCCGGACTGCCGCGCCCAGAGCTCCGAATAAAGTCCGCCCCGGGTGATGAGCTCGTTATGCGTGCCCTGCTCGATGATGCGGCCGCGACCCATCACCACCAGACGATCGAGTGCCGCAATGGTTGACAGTCGATGCGCAATCGCCAGCACCGTCTTTCCTTGCATCAGTTTCTGCAGGTTGGACTGGATAACCGCTTCGACCTCCGAGTCGAGCGCCGAGGTCGCCTCGTCGAGCACCAGGATCGGCGCGTCCTTCAGCATCACGCGCGCAATCGCGATACGCTGCCGCTGGCCGCCGGAAAGCTTCACGCCGCGTTCGCCCACATGCGCATCAAAACCTTTGCGCCCCCGCTGGTCTTCAAGGTTGGCGATGAATGTTTCCGCTTCGGCGCGCCGCGTTGCCTCGAGCAACTGCTCTTCGGTCGCATCCGGTCGGCCGAACATGATGTTGTCGCGGATCGAGCGGTGCAGCAGGGACGTATCCTGCGTCACCATGCCGATCTGGGCGCGCAGTGATTCCTGCGTCACCTTGGAGATGTCCTGCCCGTCGATCAGGATGCGCCCGCCCTCGAGATCGTAGAAACGCAGGAGAATATTGACGAGCGTCGACTTGCCGGCACCGGAGCGCCCCACGATGCCGATCTTCTCGCCTGGGCGGATCGTCAGCGACAGGTCGTCAATGACGCCGCTGCTCTTGCCGTAATGGAAGCTGACATTCTCGAACCGAATCTCCGGCCGCGTGACAGTGAGTACGCTGGCCGCCGGCGTGTCGGTGAGCCCGATCGGCTTGGAGATGAGTTCCGCTGAGTTCTGGATCGTGCCGATATTGCGCATGATGCTGTTAAGCTGCGTCATCAGCCGTCCGAGCAGGAAGTTGAGCCGCAGCATCAGCGCCAGCGTGAAGGCAACCGCGCCGGATGTGATGAGGCCAGACAACCACAGATGCACGCTCATGCCCGCCATGATGACGATCATCGTGCCCGACAGGAATGCCATCGAGGCGCGCACCCGCGTCAACATGCGGGTGAAGCCGATGATCGTGTCCTGGAAGGTCTCGAAGCCCGACAGCATGTAGCGGTCGTTCGCCTCGTCGCGACCGAAGAGCTTCAGCGTCTGGATATTGGAATAGGCATCCACCATGCGGCCGCTGATCATCGAGCCGGCTTCGGCAGAGGCCTTGGCATGGTGGCGGATGCGCGGCACGTAGTGACGAGCGAGCACGGCAAACAGACCAAGCCACACCACGACGACGACTGCCATCCGCCAATCAAGGCCCGCCACAAGCGCGATGGTCGAGACCGAATAGATCCCGACGAACCAGACGCTTTCCATGAAGGAGGTCAGCACGTCGCCCGTTGCCTGGCCGGCCGACCAGACCTTGGTGACGATGCGCCCGGAGAAATCGTTCTGGAAGAAGGAGAGCGACTGGCGCGAGACGTGAATGTAGGACTGCCACCGCACGAGATTGTAGAAGCCGGGCGTGATTACCTGCTGGTCGATGAGCGCAGTAAAAAGCGCCACCAGAAAGCGGCCGACGCCAACGACCAGCGCCATCACCACAAGCTCGGTACCGTGTGCTGCAAGCAGGCCGGACCAGCCGTCCGCCGGTTGCGTCTGGTCGAGGATGTCGACAAGCCGCCCCACATACCAGAACATCGCTGCTTCTACGCCCGCCGCTACGCCGCCGAGCACGAGCATGATGAAGAAGGGCAACTTTGCCTGCCTGATATAGAACCAGATGAAACCGAAAAGCCCTTCCGGGGGCTTCAGGTCATCCCGCCTCGCGAACGGCTTGATCCAGTTTTCGAAGAGGCGGAAGATGGGGTTCAGCATGCAGCCGATATAGGCCTGTCGGCCCGGGTGGCAAATGACAAAAAGCGGGCCGCTCCACCCGGAGCGGCCCTTTCCTTATTCCGCTGCCGCTTCCTCAACCGGTTCACCGCCGAGGAATCCGCCAGACTGGCGTGTCCAGAGGTCGGCATAGATACCGCCCGAAGCAACAAGCTCGGAATGGGTGCCGGTTTCAACGATGCGGCCGCGATCGAGCACGATCAGCCGGTCCATCTCCGTCAGCGTCGAGAGCCGGTGTGCGATGGCGATCACCGTCTTGCCCTGCATCAAGGCGAAGAGGTTTTCCTGGATCGCCGCCTCCACTTCGGAATCGAGTGCCGAGGTTGCCTCGTCGAGGATCAGGATCGGCGCGTCCTTGAGGAAGACCCGGGCGATTGCGATCCGCTGGCGCTGGCCGCCGGAAAGCTTCACGCCGCGTTCGCCGACATGTGCATCAAGCCCTTTGCGCCCCTGCAGATCGGACAGCCCCTCGATGAAGTCCCAAGCGTTCGCGCGCCTGGCCGCCTCGATGATCTCCTCGTCCGTCGCCTCCGGCTTGCCATAAGCAATGTTGTCGCGGATTGACCGGTGCAGCAGCGACGTATCCTGCGTCACGACGCCAATCATCGCCCGCAGGCTGTCCTGAGTCACCGTCGAGATGTCCTGCCCGTCAATCGTAATGCGCCCGCCCTCAAGATCGTAGAAGCGCAACAGCAGGTTCATCAGCGTCGTCTTGCCCGCCCCCGATCTCCCGACAAGCCCCACCTTCTCGCCGGCCGGAATGTCGAGGGTCAGCAGATCGATCACGCCCTTCTTCTTGCCGTAGTGGAAGCGGACATTCTCGTACCGGATGTGCCCCTTTTTCGCGGTGAGCTTGGGCGCCTGATTGGGATCCACGACGTCGTGCGACTTCGTCATCATCGACATGCCGTCATAGACCGTGCCGATATTTTCAAAGAGCGCCGAAACCTCCCACATCACCCATTGCGACATGCCGTTGATGCGCATCGCCAGCCCGATGGCAATGGAGATGGCGCCGATCGAGATCGCGCCGTCGAGCCAGAACCAGATCGACAAACCGCCGACGACGAAGAGCGCAGCACAGTTGTAGAAATAGACGAGCACCTGGAAGCCGGTGACCTTGCGCATCTGCCGGTGCACGGTCTCCAGGAAGATATCCATCGCATCGCGCGCATAAGCCTCTTCCCGCCCTGCATGCGAAAACAGCTTCACGGTCGCGATATTGGTATAGCTGTCGACGACGCGGCCGGTCATCATCGAGCGCGCATCCGCCTGTTCGGCGGAGATCTTCCGCAGCCGCGGCACGTAGTAGGTAACGGTCGTGCCGTACGCGACAATCCACAGCACCAGCGGCACCGCCAACCGCCAATCGGCAGACGCCACGAGCACGATCATCGAGATGAAATAGGTCACGACATAAACAAAGACGTCGAGCACCTTCATCACCGTCTCGCGGATCGCCAGCGATGTCTGCATCACCTTGGTCGAGACACGGCCGGCAAACTCGTTGGCAAAGAAGGTCATCGAGTGACGCAGCAGGAAGCGGTGCATCTGCCAGCGCGCAATCATCGGGAAATTGCCCATCAGGATCTGGTGCATGATGAGCGAATTCAGCGTCGCAACCGCCGGCAGGCCGATCAGCACCACGAAAGCCATCAGCAGCAGGCGGCCGCCTTCGTTCTGCAGGAACGTCTCCCGGTCCGCATTCGACAGCCAATCGACGATGTCGCCAAGGAAACGGAACAGCCAGACTTCGCCGAGCGCGATCAGCATCGTGCACGTCGACATGATGACGACCCATGGCCAAACCGGCTTGGTGTAATGCCACAGGAACGGCACGAGCCCCTGCGGCGGCAGCGTCGGCGCCTCATCCGGATAGGGATCGACGCGTTTTTCGAACCAGGAAAACATCAAGAAGCTCCAGAAGACCGCTGGCACTGACACTGATCGGTGGGCGTGCGCGAAAGCGGCAGAATCGTATTTGGCGTGACCATGACGGCCGCGTAACGGATCAGGAATGGAAAAGTTTGCGAGAAACCGCGAAACGCCTAAGCCAGCGAGATGATTGTCTGGCGGAGGCGGGTAGACACGGTCATATCCATGGAGGCCTCCTGAGCTGGCGTTGATCTATCGCGCCTTCTACCTGTTCAGGCCAAAATTGAAAAGAGCAATTGTGCTAATGAATGCCATCAAGGAGCGTGATCTCGGGCTCTCGGGATCTCCTTCCAATGACGCACCTTGAGATGGTGCAGCGCTTTCGCCTATGGATCGATGTATGACCACACCCGCTTCCCGCCTGCGTATCGCGCTTTACCAGCCAGACATTCCGGGAAATACCGGCACGATCCTGCGCCTTGCCGCCTGTCTTGGCTTATCGGTCGACATCATCGAGCCAGCCGGCTTCGACATCTCGGACCGTAATCTCAAACGCTCCGGCATGGATTATCTCGCTTCCGTCGCGCTCACCCGTCACGTGAACTGGGAGCAGTTCGATGGCTGGCGCCGCGGAAAAGGACGCCGCTTGGTGCTGGCCTCGACCAAAGCCGCCCTACCCTACACGCAGCTTCAGTTCGCAGCCGACGACATCCTGCTGTTCGGCCGTGAAAGCGCCGGCGTGCCGGACCATGTGCACGAGATCGCGGACGCTCGCGTGCTGATCCCGATGGTCGAGGGCCAACGTTCGATCAACCTTGCCATGTCGGTTGCGATGATCAGCGGAGAGGCGCTGCGCCAGACAATTTGGAACGGATTATAGAGGATTCCGTTCTATTCTGTCGCTAATGGCCTATGCACTCCTGTGCACTCTGCCTATGTTTAGTTAGCCGGCAATCCAAATTGCTGCAGATATTCTTCCCTACGGAAAGTGCCGCATGCAATCGACCATCGTCATCATCAATCTCCTGGGAGCAGTGGCGCTGCTGCTCTTCGGCCTTTCCCAGGTCAAGGACGGTGTGACGAGAGCTTTCGGCGCCCGACTGCGGACGGGGCTTGCCACCGGCACGCGCAGCAGCTTGCGCTCCTTCTTCTCCGGGCTGGTCGCAACCGTTGCGCTGCAAAGCTCCACGGCGACGGCGTTGACCGTTGCCTCCTTTGCCGAACGCGAACTGATCCGGCCGCGCATGGCGCAGGTTGTGCTGCTCGGCGCCAATGTCGGCACCGCAATCACCGCCTGGATCGTCGCTACCGGCATCGAGTGGCTGTCGCCGCTCATCATCCTGGTCGGCGTCGGTCTGCTGCGGTCGCGCGCCTCCACCCGCCAGGCTGGCGGCACCGCGCTTGTCGGCATCGGCCTGATGCTGCTGTCGCTGCATCTTTTGGGGCTCGCCACCGAACCGATGCGCCAGTCCCCGGCGCTTGCCACCTTCATCGGCTTGCTGGACAACGCCTGGCCGGTGGCGCTGATCTTTTCTGCCGCGCTGGCGTTCGTCTCCTCGTCCAGCCTCGCGGTCGTGGTTCTCATCCTGTCGCTTGCCTCGACCGGCATGGTGTCTGCAGGGCTGATCATCGCGCTTATCCTCGGCGCCAACCTGGGCGGCGCAATCCCGCCGGTCGTGGCGACCCTCTCCGGCCCCGCTGCCGCCAAGCGCATCACCATCGGCAACCTCATCGTCCGTGCCGCGGGCTGCGCCATTGCGCTACCGCTGGCAGGCATCGCGTCCGGGGTGCTCGCCTCGCTTCCGCTTTCGCCGTCCAAGCTGCCTGTTGATGCCCACCTCGCCTTCAACGTGCTGCTCGCCATCGTCGCCTGGCCGCTCGCAGGCGCGGTCTCGAAGCTCACCACGCATCTCGTTCCCGATGATCCGCAGATGGATGGCGGCCCGCGCTTCCTTGATCCGCAGGCGCTGAGCAACCCGGTCATGGCGCTTGCCAATGCCACGCGCGAGGTCCTGGGCCTCGGCGATGCCATCGAACGCATGCTGATACGCGCTGAAAACGCCTTCAAGCACAACGACCTGACGCCACTCGCCGAGATCGCGACGCTGGAAAAGCGCGTCGACAATCTCCAGCAGGAGGTGAAAATCTACCTGTCGAAGCTTGGCCGGGTCGGGCTGGACGGCGACAACGCTCGCCGCTCCATCGCCATCATCGACTATGCGATCAACCTCGAACATATCGGCGACATCATCGACAAGGGCATCTGCGATCAGGTGCGCAAGAAGATCGCCAACGGCCTGCAATTCTCCGATGACGGTTTCGAGGAGTTGAAGACCTTCTTCGACATCACCATCGACAACCTGCGCACGGCGCAGACGATCTTCCAGACCGGCGACTTCAATCTCGCCCGGCACCTGATGGAGATAAAGGTCGATGTCCGTCGCATGGAAAAGGAGTCGGCCGAGCGGCACCTGCAGCGCCTGCGCGATGGCCGGATGGAAAGCATGCAGACGAGCTCGCTCCATCTCGACATGCTGCGCGACCTGAAGCGCATCAACGCCCATATCGTCTCGGTCGCCCATCCCATTCTGTCGGACGGCGGCGTGCTGAGCGAAAGCCGCCTGCGGCGCGCCGAACCGGGCGCATAAAGGCGTATCAGCGAGGAAAAGGGGTCAGTCCGCGGTGGGCAGGCGCCGCATGGTGAACTCGATCTGGTCCCCATCGAGCTGCCGCCAGCTTTCGACTTCGGTCCAGTAGGCCGCCTTCGGGAACTCCGCGAACCACTCGCGCGCCTTCTGCCGGGCTTCCTCCCGCGAAAGCTGGAAGGTCTGCCGAACATAGATTCCGCCCGCGCCCTTGGCACTCTCCTGCCGGTTGCGGTCGATCCTTCGTTTCAGTCCGTCGAGTGGCGGGGGTGGAAACTTCGCCATGCAAGCCTCTGATCGGCACCTTTACAAGAAGTGAAGATAATATGCCCCTGCACGCTTTGCGAGTCTGAATTTCCTGTCTAGGAAGCGACGGCACGGTTCGCGAAAGGATGCTCCTTTAGCTGCGGGCACGGTGGAGACGACGAAGCGCCAGGCGGATGGCGAGAGGGAATGACATCATGGAACGGCCGCAACTGCCAAAGGGACTTCCCGAGGACATCGAAGACAAGAAGGCCACCGCGAAAGCCTGGTTCGAAAGCCTTCGCGACACGATCTGTGCCTCCTTCGAAGCCCTGGAAGACGAGCTGACCGGGCCACTCTCCGACCAGGAGCCCGGCCGCTTCAAGCAGAAGGACTGGCTGCGCCAGGGCGGCGAAGGTGGCGGCGGCAAGATGTCGATGATGGATGGCCGCGTCTTTGAAAAGGTCGGCGTCCACACCTCGACCGTCTTTGGCGAGTTCTCGCCGGATTTCCGCAGCCAGATCCCGGGCGCCGAAGAAGATCCGCGCTTCTGGGCCTCCGGCATTTCGCTCATCGCCCACCCGGTCAATCCGAACGTGCCGGCCGTCCACATGAACACGCGCATGGTCGTCACCTCCAGCCACTGGTTCGGCGGCGGCGCAGACCTTACGCCCGTCCTCGACGCGCGCCGGACGCAGACGGACCAGGACAGCGTTCTGTTTCACCGCGTCATGGAGATCACCTGCAAGCGCCACGAAGCGGTTGCCGACTATGATCGCTACAAGGCCTGGTGCGACGACTATTTCTTCCTGAAGCACCGCAACGAGGCCCGCGGCATCGGCGGCATTTTCTTCGACTGGCTACATTCCGAGGAGGAAAAA
>Ga0065721_10048963_pt1 | contig 55911 bp, 49 predicted proteins | sample Mesricmetagenome_FD_59108 | JGI IMG/M metagenome (GOLD analysis project Ga0065721, IMG submission 59108) | Mesophilic microbial community from rice straw/compost enrichment Sample: eDNA_1 v2 (version 2) | ecosystem: Engineered > Solid waste > Grass > Composting > Bioreactor | place: USA: Davis... | reverse complement strand
TATTTCATCGCCGACGTGAAGCGGCCGGACAATCCGAACATCAAGTTCATGGAGGATTTCGAGAGCTACGCGGCGCATTCTTTGGAACCGCTGGAGGACATCGAGAGCTTTAACGAGCTTTACCGGGCAACGTCGCGCGAATACAGCAAGATCATCCAGGAAGGTCAGCGGGACGGATCGATCCGTTCCGACGTTCCTGTCGCCGAGACGTTAACGACGATCATTAACGTATTCGGCATTTTCTCACGGAAGCTGTCGCTTCAGAACAACATCCTTACGTTTGTGTCCGATCTCGAAGCGGAACGGCAGCTTGAAATCTTGCAGCGGATGATTTTGGATTACTTGCGGAATCGGTCGTAAAAAAAGAACCCGGCTTGCGTCCAATTGGGGAGCGGAGCCGGGTCTGTTGCATATACGGTATTTTTTTCGATAGACCTCACTGCTCTAGTTTTGCAAAGTTCTTGTTGGCGTAATCGTCAACGGCCAGTTGAGCAGACTTAAGCGCTCGCTGTGCTTCTCGAAGGAGCGATAGAAACCCGTTCAAATCTTCTTCGGAGCCTGACGCCGCGTACTTCGTCCAACTCTCGACCGTTTGCCGATATAAATTCATGGTTTCAGCAGATCCGTTAGGGATGGCGCTCGGATAGTCAATGATCGGCATGAGTTCATCCAACCGTTTGGATTTTTCCGCATACTCCTGCTGCAAAGCGTTCATCCGTTCATTGATCTCTTTTACAGTCTCTTCGCCAATTTCCCCTCCATCCGTTTGTCGCCCGACAGCAGTCAATAAGAGATCTCCGTCCAACTCTCTCAGCCCCGTTAGCAGCTTGTTGAACGAGTTCAATATCCCTATATTGTTTAAGTATTTCCGATCCCTGTCCTCCGACTCCACAACAACCTTATCGCCCGAAGAGGTAACGGAATATCCGACGGATCGCAACAAATACGCAGGGATCATCGCTCGACCGTCCATCACGACGACCGGAACATCCTTGCTCTGCACAGGTTTCCCGTTCCAGATCAACTTCCTTACAGGCATGTCCTTGTACTTAAGCGAGTCGCTGGCGACCGCCGTTGCAGCCGCTATCAGAGATAGCGCCAACGCTGCGAATGCGATTTTCCTTTTCATGAACGATTCAACGCCTCCAGTGAAAACAAATAAGCCGACCCTGTCGTTCATCGGAGTCGGCTTGCTGTGTCGGAATATAAGGTTCATGCGTTTGCGAAAATATCACCAACTGGCCGAATGATCCTCCGCCCAGCCGAGGAGTCCGTCGATCTCGATCGTCTCCCCGTCGTCGGCGACGAGGCTGCCCCGGAACGTTCCGATCATCTGATGGACTTCCGACCGGATAATCAGCGCGTTCGTCTTCGCTGTTCTCTCGAACAGCGGCTCGAAGACGAGCGACACCCGGTTCGAGCCCGCCGTCCGAAGCGTCCAAGGGTCCATGTAGCGGCCGCGATCGTACGTCCAGACGATGTCTTCATGGATTTTGGACAGTCGTCCGTCCACGACGAACCCGTTCTCCGTCTGGCCGGTTCCGTCCGTCCACTGTCCGCCGAGGTTCAGGCCCACCGTACGGCCCCCGGTCGATCTGCCGGAAGCCGCCGCCCAGTTCCAGTTCGCGCGGTAAGGCCACTTGCCTCTGCCGAAGTCCAGACAGCCGAACGACTCGTCTTCCGACAGCTCGTACGTCTCTTCTTCCCAACGGACCTGTCCTTGGGCGGGCAGCGCCTCCTGCTTGGAAGTGAACTGATACCGCGTCTTGCTCCAAGGCACGACTACGTTCAGGGTCTCGTGCCCTTCCGGTCGGCGAACGAGCAGATCCGCGGACAGAGCCCGGCCTCGGCCTCCGAAATTCGGAGCCTCCACCTTGATTCTCGTCGCGTTCCCAAGCTCTTCGAACGATATCGCCAGCTCCTTGCCGTCGTAACGAACCGAAGCGTTCACCTCATCGGGCATCCGACAGCCGATTCCGAAAGGCGCAAGCACTGTCTTCTCCCGAAAACGCAGCGTCCTCAAATTCAGCGCGTAAACGAACAGAACCGCCGCATAATCCAGATGAGAGATCGTGACGGAAAACAGCAGCTCGGGGCTCGTGACGCACCAATAGTTCCATTTCTTCTTGCGAAGGGGACTCCCGGCGACGTTGGAACGAATAATCGGATGCCTCGCCCAGCCGACGCTATCCGGGGACAGCCTTCCGGCGGTATCGCACAGATCGGTCGGAACCGTAATCTCTCTTGCGCCCATGAACAGACTCCTCGCTTCGACAATGGTCTCGTTCGCCCTGCTCCGGCTTTAGGTCGTCAGAATCTCCGGGTTGTAGCCGATGAACAGGCCGGATTCGATGACGCCCGGAATCGACTTGATCTCTTTCTCGTAGCCGTCCTCGATTTTGTTGAACCGCACGTCCAAAATCAAGTTGCCGGCCTCGGTAATGACCGGGCCGTCCTTGGCTACCGCCATCCGCATCTGCACGTCTTTAACGCCCAGCTTGGCCAACTCCGTCTCGACCAAATTCACCGCGCGGGGATCGACCTCGATCGGCGCAGCGAACTTCTCCCCCAGGTAAGAGACGAACTTCGAGGAGTCGACGAGAATATAGCTCTCGGGAGCGCTCTTCATGACCAGCTTCTCCGCGAACATCGCGCCTCCGCGGCCCTTGATCAGGTTTTTGTTAGGATCGACCTCGTCCGCGCCGTCGAAATACCAGTCCGGTCTCGCGTTCAGCAGAGTCGAGGTCGGCAGCCCCATGATCGAACAGGTCAGCGACACTTCGTGGGACGTCGGAATCGCCAGCACGTTCAGCTTCTGCTCCTTCACCTTCTTGCTGATAGCCAGCAGCGCCAGGTACGACGTCGAGCCCGAACCGACGCCGATGACGTCCCCGTCCCGCACGCGTTCGGCGATCTTCGCCGCAACCGCTTCCTTCTGCTCCCTGTTGGAAATTTCCTTCGTCCACTGCAGCGTAGTCGCGATTTTATTTTCCCAAGCCATGAACAAACCTCGCTTCGATTAATGTGAATGAACCCCTCAATTGCCTGATCATTATTATAGCATGATTTACCTTCGGAGCGTTTCTTTCATCCGAGCAGCCAGGCTCTCCAGTGCATGGCCGATCGGGGCGCCCAGCTCGGAACCGGCTCTGTCCGCCGCGGCAGTCATGGACAATTGGGCAACGGACAGTCTCTTGCCCGGTTCGGATGCCGCTTGCTCCCGAATACGTTCGAAGAGCTCGCGATCATGCCGCTCCTGCTCTCCCCGCATCACAAGGTCGAATAGACCATCCAATACCCGCGCATCCACATCAGGCCGCCGCCCCGTTGCGGATGCGTACGCTTGCAGCCGCGCCATCGTCCCTTCCACCGTCGCCCGATTCGTGAACAGCAGCAGCTGCGGCCCCTCGAAGCCGCATACCGAATCGAAGAAAGGCTCATCGATGCCCACGACCGGAACGGGCGTCGAAGGACGATCTTCCTGAAGCGCCGCGATATATTGGGTACAGGTGATGAGGATCGCGTCCGCGCCGCTGTGCCCGATCCACTCGACCTGTTCCCGGACGCGCCTGCGGACATCTTCCCGCCGAAAAGACGGGTCCCGGGAGTCCCGGCGTACCAGGCCGGGATCGACATAGTGCAGCAGCTCCGCTCCAAGTCCCGCCAACGTCCGGTCGATGTGCCCGATATTGGAGTGGTGGGCGTGAAGACAACCGATTGTTTTTTCCATCCGCGTATCGTTCCCGTCTCTTTGTTTGCTCCGATTGTATCACATCGCGCCGCACCTGATATAATGGACAAAAAAGAGCGAGAAGCCCGTGACACGGCTTCCGCTCCGAATAGCACGAAGGAGTTCATGCGATCATGATTTTGCATAAAGGCGAGATCCTGTTCCGGCAAGGGGATTCGGGATCTCTGTATCGTCTCGTCAGCGGGCTCCTGAAAATCGTCAGGCTTCACGAGGACGGAACGCCCACGCTCGTCAACATCATCGTCCCGAACGAAATCATCCCGCATCATTCATTGATCAGTCCGAACCCGAATTACGGCACGGCTATCGCGCTCGTCACTTGCGAAGTAGACGTTCTTCCCGCCGCGGCGTGGTACCGTGACCTCGAAGCCAATCCCGGCAAATGCCGCGACATCGCCCTTCTTCTTCAGGATAAGCTAAGAATGATGCAGAAACGAATCGACCAGTTGACGGAGGTCGCGCCCGCGGACAAGCTGCGCAAGCTTCGGGACTGGTTTGCCTCCTATTTCAAGGACGTTCCGCTTACCGAACTGCTTACCCAGGACGAAATCGCGCAGTTCGTCGGCTTAAGACGGGAAACGGTCAATCGGGTGCTCCGGTCTCAGGCGGAAGCCAAGCTGCCGGCCGGACCGAAAAATTCGTAACGCGCATCCTCGTCGGACACGCCCCATTCCTTCAGCATCCGATAGACGGTCTTCATGAACGGCACAGGCCCGCAGAAATAAAAACATGCATCGGAGGTCGGGACGAGCGACTGCAGCCATGGCAAGTCGATATAGCCCTCCTTGCCGTATACGCGTCCTTCCCGATCCTGCTCCGTCGGTTGCTCGTAGCACCAATGGACGCTAACGTTCGGATGACGAGCGGCCAGTTCCTCCACCTGCTTCCGCATGGCGTGCGCATCCCCGTTCCGAGCCGCATGGATAAAGATAACTTGTCTGCTCGTACCGCTCTCGGCGAGCGTGTTCAGCATGCTGACCATCGGAGTCAGTCCTACGCCTCCGCTGATGAGGACGACGGGACGGCCATCCTCCGTATCGAGCGTGAAATCCCCTGCAGGAGCCGACACTAACAGCGTGCTTCCTTCGTCGACTTGCTCGTGCAGGTAGCAGGATACTTTGCCGGCCGGACGATCCGAGAACGCGTCTTCGCGCTTGACGGATATGCGGTAATACGGCTTGCCGGGTGCGTCCGACAGACTGTACTGGCGAATATGGGTGTTGGACTCGCCGGGAATGTCCAGCTTGATGCTGATATACTGCCCCGGCTCGTACTCGGCGATTCCTTGGCTGTCCTGCGGCACAAGATAGAAGGACGTTATGACGTCGCTCTCCCGGACCTTCTTAGCCACCTTGAACGTTCGGAAGCCGGCCCATCCTCCTTGCTGCTTCTCCGACTGTTCGTACATCTCCGCTTCCACGCTGATGAATACGTCGGCAATGACGCCATAGGCTTCCGCCCAAGCGTTCAGGATTTCTTCCGTCGCCGCGTCTCCGAGCACGTCCTTGATCGCGGCCAGCAGATTCCTGCCGACGATCGGATAATGTTCGGCCTTCACGCCCAGGCTGCGGTGCTTGTGCGCAATCTGGCGGACGACCGGAAGGATCGCTTCCAGCTTGTCGATGTGCAGCGCGGCCGCGTAGACGGCGTTGGCAAGCGCGGTTTGCTGCCTGCCCTGCTTCTGGTTGGCGTGGTTGAAAATATTGAGCAGCTCCGGATTCTCGGCGAACATCATCTGGTAGAAGCGCTTCGTAATCGCCGTGCCGTGAACCTCCAGCACCGGAACCGTGGATTTTATGATGGCAATGCTTTGTTGACTTAACATGTTGTCTCCTCACTTTCTGTAAATGCGAATGATTCCAGTATAGGCACCGCTCCTCCGGCGCCGTGTGACTTCGATCACACGAAAAAGCAACAAACGTTGACGGCGGATGGACAGTACGGTGGCGGCGGATTGGCTCGTGGGGCGGTACTACGGGCGCTGGCACGGGACGTTGGCGACGAATTAGCCCACGTCACGGCTCTATTGGCGCGGTCACGAGGGGGGCTTGACGAAATCGTCGAGATCATATATCTTAAAATTAAGATTTATTAATTTAAGATTTAATTCGAGAGAGGAGAGATTCATGATGACAGCTTACCGCAGCATCCAAGGCACGTATCGGGGGGCGCCGTTCCATATGGTCGGAGACGGGTTCCGAGTGTCCAACTACTTCCCATCCGGCCAGGATTTCGGAGCGAAGTTCAGCCCCTTCCTCTTGATGGACTATAACGCCCCTTACGAGTTTCCGCCATCGGATTCGGTCAAGGGCATCGGCGCCCACCCGCACCGCGGCTTCGAAACCGTGACGATCGCGTACGAAGGGCATATCGAGCATCACGACAACTACGGCAGCCATGGCGTTATCGGTCCCGGGGACGTACAATGGATGACCGCCGGCTCCGGCCTGCTCCACAAGGAATATCACGAGAAAGAGTTTTCGAAACGCGGAGGCTTGTTCCAGATGATTCAGCTATGGGTCAACTTGCCGCGCGAACACAAAATGCATCCGCCGAAATATCAGGAGCTGACGAAGGACAAAATGGGCTGCGTCGACCTGCCGGACAACGGCGGCAAGGTGCGCGTCATCGCCGGGGAGTACAATGGCACCAAAGGCCCGGCAAGCACGTTCACGCCGATCCATCTGTTCGATATGGCGCTGACCAAAGGCGGCAAAGCAAGCTTCGAGCTTCCGGCCAACTTTAATACGGGCGCGTTGGTGCTGCGCGGAACGGTGCAGATCAACGAAGAAACGACGGTGACGGAAGGGGACTTCGCGCTGTTCCGAAACGAGGGCGGAGAAATTTCCGTCGAAGGGTTAAGCGACGATGCAGTGATCATTTTCCTGAGTGGGGAGCCGATCGACGAGCCCGTCTTCATGCACGGTCCGTTCGTCATGAACAGCCGCGAGGAACTGGTGGAAGCGTTCAAGGATTTCCAGGCGGGGAAAATGGGCCGTCCCAACTTCTGATTTCGCGGATTAAGACAGAGGCACAGAAAAACGAGGGGCCGTCCCTTAGTCATCTAGACAGACGACTTAGGGCACAACCCCTCGTTTTTATCCCGCTTTGATCTCAAGCAGCTCGTACTTGACGACGCCGACCGGCGCCTCCACGCTGACGATGTCGCCTACGCGTTTGCCGATCAGTTCCTTGCCCAGCGGGCTTTCGTACGAAATCTTGCTCTCGTTGACGTCCGCCTCGGCCGGGCCTACGATCCGATACTCGATCCGTTCGTCGAATTCGATGTCGTTCAGCACAACGGTCGAACCGACGTGGACGTGGGAATTGTCCATGTCTCCTTCGCCGACGACCTTGGCGTTGCGCAGCATCTTCTCCAGCACGAGAATTCTCGTCTCCATGAACGCCTGATCGTCCTTGGCCGAGTGATACTCGCTGTTCTCCTTCAAGTCGCCGTAGCTGATCGCCAGCTTGATGCGGGCGGCCAGCTCCTTGCGCTTCACGTATTTAAGATCATCAAGCTCGGCTTGTAATTTGTCCAATCCTTCTTTGGTCAGGATCACTTCATCGTTCGCCATCGTTTACAGCTCCAATCTGCTTTCTTATCTCCATTCTACCGTATATCCAACCCCGATGCACTTTAGACTCCTTCGTGCGAGTACCGGCATCGTCCCGAAGAGAGACTATTCTCTGACCAAAGCTTCTCCCAGCGGTGTCGGCAGCCCATCCAGACTCTGAACGTTTTTCTGCTTCCAGTATCCGGTCAAGCCGTCATCGCCTTGATGCGCCGCCCATTTGCGCAGCGTATCCCGCTCCTTCTCGTAAGCCATGAACGGCACCGCGAATCCGCACGACGTTTGAACCTTATCGAAGTCCACCGCAATGATCTGCCGCGCTCCCGGAATCGGGGGAAATAGCGGGTACAGTTCCTCCCACTCGGCGGTTCCGGGGAGAACGACCGTCCCCTTGCCGTACAGCCTCATAATATTCGGCGGCCCTTCGAACGCGCAAAACATAATCGTGACTCTTCCGTTCTCCCGGATATGCGCGCTCGTCTCGTTGCCGCTTCCCGTCAAATCCAGATAGGCCACGCGGTTCGGAGACAGCACGCGCAGAGAGTCATACCCTTTCGGAGACAGATTGACATGCCCTTCCTCGGACAGCGGCGCCGAGCCGACAAAGAAAATATGCTGCTTCGCGATAAAGGCCTCATGCTCCGGCAGCAGCGCTTCGAATTGTTTTCCCATTAACCCCGTTCCTCCCTCGTATCGTCACTTCCGTCTCTTCTGAACCAAACCTTCTTCAGCCGTCGGATTCCTTCGGCGATCGCCTCCTCGGACACTCCGCCGAAACCGAGCATCACATACGAGGGCGGACAGCTCTCCGGATTCATCCAATGGCTCCTTGGCGAATACACCTTCACCCCGCATAGCGCCGCGCTCTCGATCAATTCGGCGCAATCCCTGCCGCGAACGTTCGCCAGCAGATGAAGTCCGGCCTTCCGGCCGATCGTCTCGACGCGGTCTCCCATCTCCCGTTGTATCGCGGCGATCAGCGTTTTATTCCTGCTCTGATACAGCTTTCTCATTTTGCGAACGTGCCTGTCGTAGTGACCTTCCTTCATGAACAGGAACGCCGCTTGCTGAATGATCGGCGACACCGACTGACTGTACGTCCCGAGCCGCTCCCGAAAGCCTTCCGACAGCCGCGCGGGCAGCACCAGGAAGCTTAATCTCGCCGCAGGCAGGAACGACTTCGAGAACGTGCCCAGATAGACGACCCGATCCCCGGCGTCCATCGCTTTCAACGGAGGGATGGGCTGGCCCTGGTAGCGGAACTCGCTGTTGTAGTCATCCTCCAAGATGATGCCGTCCGCCTCGTCCGCCCATTGCAGGAGCCGGCTCCTCTTGCCGACGGGCATGACGCCTCCGAGCGGGAACTGATGGGCGGGAGTCACGTAGACCGCCTCGGCCCCGCTTCTCCTCAACGCTTCCACGTCAAGCCCTTCCGCGTCGGCCGGAATCGGAACGAGAGGCATCCGGTGGTTGGCGAGCACCGTTCTCACGCCGTCGTAGCCGGGGTCCTCCATGCCGAACGGCGCCTCGGCGGACAGCAGAAGCTGGCACAGAAGGCTGACCGCCTGCTGCGTTCCGCCGGCGAGGAAGATCTGCTCCGGAGAACATAAGATCCCGCGGGCGGCGTACAGATAACGGGCAATCTCCCGGCGAAGCTCCCCATTCCCTTGCAGCGCCCCGTACCCGAGCACTTGACGGCGATTACCGGTCAACGCTTCCGTCAGGCATTTCTTCCAAGCGGCGAGCGGAAACTTCTCCAGCGCTACGTCTCCGTACTGGAAGTCGATGACCGTTCCCGCCGTCTCGGCAACGGAGTCCTTAGCGCTCTCCGTTGCCGAATGAGAGTAATCCGCAGCTTCCGCCATCGGCTGGATCGGGAGCACGAGCAGCCCGCTTCTCGGCTTGCTCTGCACATAGCCTTCGGCGAGCAGCTGCTCATATGCGGTTTCCACCGTGTTCTTGCTGATCAACAAGTGCGCGGACAGCTGGCGGATCGACGGAAGCCTGTCGTTCTCCTTCAATTGACCCGATTCGATCTGCCGCCGTATGTACCGGTATAGCTGCTTGTAGACGGGAACCTCGCTCTCCCTGTCCAGCAGCGGCGATAATCCGATCATCCGCTTCCTCCATCTGTCCCTTGCAAAACGATTATTTCTGTCCCTTTTAACCCTGTCAGGCGATTCGTACAATGAGTGTAACACAACTAACCCAAGGAGCGACAGACCATGATTCCGATGCGAATGTTTAAGCTGGCGTGCACCGATGCCGACGCGATCGACCGCTTCCTGTCCGGGGCGAGAACCGGTTTTCTCGGCTTATCGGCCGATGGCTCCCCCTACGTCGTTCCCCTGAACTATGTCTGGACGAACGGCTCGGTCTACTTCCACGGCGCCGCGGAAGGACGCAAAGTCGATATGCTGCGCCGCAACGCCCAAGCCTGCTTCACCGTCTGCGAGGACCTCGGCACGATCACGGCTCCCGTACCGGCCCATACTGATACCGCTTATATGAGCGTCATGCTCTTCGGAACCGCCGCACCAGTCGCCGACCTGGAGGAAGCGACCGATGCCATGCAGGCCATGCTGGACAAATACGTCCCCGGCTACTACGACCAGCCGTTGTCCCGAGCCCATATCGAGAAATACGTCTCCTCGCTCGGCAGCCGGACGGCCGTATTCAAGCTTACTCCCGCCGAAATCACCGCGAAGAGAAACGAAACGCTGGAGGAAAGCCGCATGTACTACCCGGGGAAGACGCATCGGGACGAACGGACGTAAGCGGCCGGCCCGCATGAAGGAATCCCCGCCTCCCGCGACGAATAACACAACACGATCAACTCTCTGGGCAAAAAGAGGAGCGGACATGGATTCGATATGGGAATCGGCTTACGCCAGACTGCAGCAGATCGCCCCCATCCCTGAGAACGAATGGGAGGCTTTCCGAAAGTTGTGCTCGATCCAGACCGTCGCGAAGAACGCGCACTGGGTCAGGGAAAACGAACCCGTCGACGCCATCGCCTTCTGCGCGAAGGGGCTGTTCCGCCTGTATTACGCCACTCCGGACGGCGGCGAGTTCAATAAGAGCTTCTGCTCCGCCCACGATTTCGTCGCTTCTTACGGCGCCTTGCTGGCGGGTTCTCCGTCCCATTTCTCCATACAGGCTCTCGCGGACAGCCTGCTGCTGACCATCCGGTATTCCGACTTCCGCGCCCTCTACGACAGGCATCCTTGCTGGGAACGGCTTGGCCGCATCCTCGTCGAACAACTGTACATGAAGAAGGAGCTGCGGGAACGCGAATTCCTTCTGCTCTCCGCCGAAGCCAGATATCTGAAGTTTCTGGAGCGTTACGGCCCGCTCGAGACTCTCATTCCTCAATATCACGTGGCCTCTTACTTGGGAATCACCCCTGTAGCTTTGAGCCGAATTCGCAGGAAATTAACCTAGGTTAATGAAAAACTCCCCTTCCGCTTTTACATTGGAGTAAAAGGAAGGGGAGTTGCGCAAATGCGCCTATCAGGCCATACGGTACTCATCACCGGCGGGGCGGCGGGCATCGGGCTTGCCTTGACCGAACGCTTCGTCCGCCACCGTAATCAAGTCATACTCGTCGGCAGGGACGAGACGAAGCTCGCTCAGGCGAAGGCCCGTTATCCGGGTATCGCGGCGACCTGCGTCTGCGATCTCGGCAACGAGGAGCAGACGAATCGGCTCGTCGAACGTCTATACGCCGAACATCCCGAGCTCAGCGTGCTGGTCAACAACGCCGGCATCCAATTCAATTATTCTTTCGCCGACGCTCAGGCAGCCTTCGGGAAAGCGCCTGCGCCGGACCCGCGCATCCCGGGCGAAATCGCCGTCAACCTGACGTCGCCCGTCCGGCTCGTATCCGGGCTGCTCCCGCTGCTCTCCCGCCGGGACGAAGCCGCCATCGTGAACGTCACTTCCGGACTCGCGATCGTCCCGAAGAAATCCGCTCCCGTGTACTGCGCGACGAAGGCGGGCCTTCGCTTGTTTACGAAGGCGCTTCGATACCAGCTGGAGTCGACGAACATTCGAGTGTTCGAGGTCATCCCGCCCGTCGTCGATACCGCCATGACCGCAGGCAGAGGCCGGAACAAAATTACGGCCGATCAGCTCGCCGACCAATTCTGGACCTGTTACGGGAACAACCGGTTGGAAATCCCCATCGGCAAAGTAAAGCTGCTCCTGTGGCTCAACCGGCTCGTTCCCGGCGCAGCCGAGAAAATCTTGAAAAATAGCTGATCGCTTACTTATATTTGAACGTCTCCACCGAATCGTACAGCTTCTCGGCCAGCATAGCCAGCTCCTGCGACGCGGCCGCGGTCTCTTCCGCCGCGGCGGCGGCCTGCTCGCTGATCGACGCTACGGACTCGATCGTCATCAGCACGTTGGAGGCGCTCGTCGTCTGAGCGATGCTGGAATCGGCAATATGGCCGACCTTCTGCGAAGTTTCGTTGACCTTCAGCACGATGCCCTCGAACGATTCGCGGGTGCGTGCGAAATGCTCCACCCCTTCGCTGACCGCTTCCACGCATTTCGTCGTGCTGCCCTGCATGCCGCTAATAATCTCCGTAATCTGCTTCGTCGCGTCTCCGCTGCGCTCGGCGAGCTTGCGGACCTCGTCGGCGACGACCGCGAAGCCGCGCCCTTGGTCGCCCGCCCGGGCCGCTTCGATCGCCGCGTTCAGCGCGAGCAGATTCGTCTGTTCCGCGATGCCGTCGATCACTTCGATGATGTCTCCGATCTGCCTGGAGTCTCGTTCCAGATGCTTCATCTGCTCGTTCACCTGCTCCATCTTGCCGATGGAACGGGTAATGATCTCGGTGCCTTCCTCCGCGATCTGGACCGCTTCCTCGGAATACTCCTTCGCCAGATTGGCGTTGGACGCCACCGACTGAATGGAAGTTTCCAGACTCTCGAACAGGTTCGCCATCGTTCTCGCGCGATCGGCCTGGTCGACGCTGCCCTTGGCGACTTCGTCCGTGCTGGCCGAAATCTCCTCCGCGGACGAAGCCACGCTTCCCGATGCGTCGTTGACCTGTTCGATCATCGCGGATAGGGAATCGAGCATTCCGTTCATGTTGTCGGCCAGAACGCCGAGCTCGTCCTCGGTTTTCACTTTAAGCCGCGGCCTCAGATCGCCTTGGGCGAGCTGCCGCACAATGCCCGTTATGTAAACGATCGGCTTCACGACGCTCTTCGCGAACAAGTAAGTCACGATGAGCGTAAGCAGCGTAACGATGACGGCGACTCCGATCGTCGTCCGCATCATCTGCGTAATCGGCGCCATCAATTCCTGCTCCGGCACCGACAGCTGCACGACATAGCCGGTTTTCAGCGAGCTGGAGAAGCCGATCTTCTTGATTCCGTTATATTCGTACGAATAACTCGCGTTAACGCCCTTCCGGGAATTGTCGAACGCTTCCGTAACGGCGGGGAGATTCATGTCGTAGACCGTTCTCTTCATGACGAGCGCAGGGTCCGGGTGGCTGGCCACGTTGCCCGACGTATCGAGCAGAATCGCGTATCCCGTATCTCCGATCTTCGCTTCGCCCGTAATTCGGGTCGCTTCCTCGATCGGGTATCCGCTCGCATAGAAACCGAACGGCTGGCCATCCTTGATAAGCGGAACGGCGAGAACTACTGTGAGGCTCTTGGAGTCGAGGGCGGAGACGACTGGATCAGAGATCGAGGACTTCCCCTGCTCCACAATTTTCACGTAGGCCCGGCTGGACAAATCGACTTTGTCCCCCGTGTTCGTGATTCCGTTTTTCCCGCTGAAATCGAACGAGAATACCAACCCTTGGAACTCGGGGTTCTCTTGCATAAACGCGGTCGTCAGTTCCATATGCCTGGCCGGATCGGCATCGATATAGCTGCCGATGCCCGCAAGCGTCTCCAGCTTCGTCAGCTTGCCTTGAAGGTCCGCATCCATGCGAAGAGCGATTTCTTGCGTCCTGAGCTCCAGCTCTTGGTCGATCTGCTTCTTGAACAGCGTGGAGTTCGGGATGAACAGGGCCAGAGACATCGCCGCGATAATGACCAACGCGATTACCAGCGTCGACAGCGACAAGCGGGTGGACAGCTTTCGGATTTTCCATTTCCTGAACAGGTTTAAGGTTGTCGGCGTCGGCTTGGACATCTAGAGAGTCTCCTTCAATAGGTTTTGAGCCTCATTCTAGAGAATAATTATTAGCAGCCTTATCCGATAACCTTTAAGAACCCGTTAATTTCACTCATACTTCTCTAATAATTTCAGAGCGCCAGCTTCATCGCCTTGTCCGCCATTGTGCGGTAATGTACGATGAATTGCCCCACCACCATCGACAGGAGCTCTCTCGTCGAGCTTGCTTTCGTCTTCTCCTGGATTTTGGCGATATGATTTTTGACCGTTTTCTCCGTAATCCCCAACTCGTTGCCCAACCGCTTGTTGCTGTATCCGTGTTTGGACAAGCAGTACACGATCTCCCGCTCCCGCTCGGTCAGACCGTGATGAAGGGCAAAGAACGATACGATTTCCGCCAAATGCGACGGTTCCTGCTTCATAATCATTGTCGGCACCTCGATTATTTTGGATGTTGCAACGCGATTGATCCGTTAATTAGGAATGATAGGATAGAAATGTTAAAAAAATATGTGCAGGGTATGAAAAAACTATGTCCTCTCCGGCAGGACGAGTTCGGCCAGATCGCGCATATCGATAATCAGCGCGACTTTTCCTCCGGCCAGCATCGTCGATCCCGCGATTCCTTGCGCTCTTCCGACGCAGTCGCCCAGCGACTTCATGCGGACCTCCTGGCTCCAGTACAGTTCGTCCACGGCCAGGGCGAATCTGCGTTCCCCGATTCCCGCGACGACCAGCGGAACCGACTCCTTCGCGCTGGCGACCCGCGGAATGCGCAGCAGCCGGTGCGGCCAGAAGACGGGAAGCGTACGATCTCCCCAGCGGAACGTCTGCCTTTCACCGGACGAGCCGAGCTCTCCGTGCCGGACTTCGGCAACCCCCTCGATGCCGCTCATCGGAAGCATGAAGAGCTGATCGTGCAGCTTCACTAACTGACCGAAGAACATCGCGTTCGTCAGCGGAAGCTGCAGCCGGACGGATTCCCGCTCACCGGCATGCGACTCGAAGCCGATAAGCCCGCCCAAGCGCTCGGCGACGGCTCTTAACGGTTCCGAGGCCTCGGCAGGCAGGCCGATCCCGTCGGCGAACGCCCGAACGACGGCCAGATTGTCTTCGTTCGTTATCGACAGCTTCAGCTGCTTGGCCGCGGATCGCTTGCGGACCCAATCGGCCAGAGGAGCCTCCAGCTCCTTCAAAATATCCCCGTCGACTTCCGTATCCTCGCCTTCCAGCTCTACCCCGATTTCATCGCCGCGCTTTCCCGCAACGCCGGCCACGCGCCTCAACAACCCTCTGGCCGGCAGCATTTTCGCCTTCAGCACGCATTCCTGAAGATCGTTAACGACGCAGGACAGATGATCGGCGATCCGGTCGAGCTCCGCCGCCGTCTCTTCGGCGGTCATCCGCTTCTTCTGCTCGAGAATGACCCGATGGATGCGGGCATGCCCGACCATGAGCTCTCCTACCAGCTCCATCAGATCGTCCGGAGACAACGCCTCCGCCCGATCGATCCGAGCATCGTCGACAACGACGGTTTTCCCTTTCTCCCTGACGACTTCCTTCATCCGATCCGCTCCCGTTCCGGGATGAGCACTTCGTCCAGCTTCAGCAGACCGACCGCTTCCCCTGCCGACATTCCGACGCCGGTGAAATACCGGCCTTCGACGCCCCTCATCGAATCCGGAGGAGGCTGGATCTCCGCAAACGCGATCACCTGCTTCACGTCGTCGATCATCAAACCGGCAGTCTGCTCCAACCGGCGCACGACCATGATTCTTCCCTCGCTGCCGCGCTCTCTGCCATGAAGGCGAAACAGCCCGCGAAGATTAAGAACGGGGACGATTCGGCCCAGGTACACGATGAGTCCTTCGACATGCGCCCCCGCGTTCGGAACGCGGGTAATCTCTTCATGCCGGATAATGTCTTGCAGCTCCTGTACCCGAACCGCGTATCTCCGTCCCGCCACGACAAAGTCGATGAAGCTCTGGCGTTCCGCGGATTGCCCGATTGCTTGCATGCGCCTACCACCCCGGTTGCTCTGATTGTCCGTGATTTCACTACCCTCATCTTAATAGGGTCATTAGGACTAGCAACACGAAAATCTGTGGCGGAACCCCGCAAATTTTTTTCGGAATCGGACCCCAAGAACCAAGACCATACGACTAGTTCGCGAGCGAGCTACGGCAACAAGTCGGCATCCGTCAGAAACCCCAGCTGCTTGGCCTTCATCGCCGCTTCGATTCTGGATTTGACCCCCAGCTTGTTGAAGAGGTTCGTCAGCACGTACTCCAGCGAGCGCTGGCTCATCAGCGACAGCTCCGCGATCTCCTTGTTGCTCTTGCCTCTGGCGATTTCTCTCAGAATCTCGTATTCCTTGCTGCTGATCGCCAAATTCGCCGCATCTCTGCTCCCGGGCTCCACGGCTTGAAGAGACGTTCTTCGAAGCTGCCGGACGAGAGAGAGCGGGAGCACAACCTCTCCTCTCAGCGCGCAGCGAACCGCGGTCACCAGTTGTTCTCCGTTGGAAGTCTTCAGAATAAACCCGCTAATGCCCGATTCAATCATCAGATTGAAATGATTGTTGAATTCGAAGCCCGTATAGATCAGGATGACCGCATCCGGGCGAAGCTTGAGCACTTGCTTGGCAAGATCGATTCCGTTGCTGTCAGCCAGATGAAGATCGAACAGCATCACGTCGTACGCCGACTCCCCCGCCATCTCCAGCGCCCTGCCGGCCGAATCGGCCAAGAACACCTTCATGTCGCCTTCCTGCTCCAGTATGCTTCTCGTTCCTTCCATTACCGCCGGATGATCGTCTACCAATAAGATCCGAATCATAGCGCCCGCTCCTCGTCGTGCGATTTAAGATAATGCCGTCGTCTGCAGAGCGGGAACGGAGATATAGATCGACAAGCCCCGATTGGGCGAAGAATGGAACTGAATCGTTCCGTTCATGCTCCGGACCCTTTCCTTCATGCCGTAAATCCCCATGCTTTTGAAAGAATCCCCCATCTCGCTCAAATCCATGCCGACCCCGTTATCCTCGTATTCCAGCTGTATTCGTCCGGGATAGCCGGAGAGCGAGATGCGCACTTCCGATGCGCCGGAGTGCTTCGTCGCGTTGGCCAGCAGCTCCTGAACGATGCGGTACAGACTGATCAAGGAATCGTCGTCCAGCTCGTGAGAGTAACGGGCCGAATCGAACACGATCCGATAGTTGGTGCGCAGCTGCGTCGTATCGCACAGCGCCTCCAGCGAAGAGATCAGCCCTTCCTCCTTCAGCATCGGAGGCCTCAGCTCGTTGCAGGTAAGCCGGATCTGATAGATAACGTCCAACAACCCTTGCGCGATCTGCTCCAGCTGGGCGCGCAGCTCGCCGGGCATGGCGTACTGGGACGCGAGCGCATCCACCTTGCGATACCAGATAATCTGTTCCTGGAGCGCCGCGTCGTGCAAGTCCTGGGACAGCCGCTTGCGCTCGTTCTCGGACAAGTTGAACAGAAGGCGCAGCAGCCATGTGGGAGCGACTTGCTGCGCGGCCGTCTGCTCCAGCTCCTTGGTCAGATCCTCGATCAGCAGGAAATTGTCGAACAGCACGCTGACATATCGGGCGATCGTCTCAAGCCATATCCGCTTGGCGGCGATGTTCAGCATCGCGGGCTTCCCGGCGATACGGAGCACGTAGCTCTTGCTGCGGATCTCTCCGATTTTCAAAGAATAGCCGTACTCCGTCTCGATAATCTGGCACAGACCTCCCGAGGTAGGCTCCGTCTCGACCAGGCTGACGTCCTGCGCCTGGAGCACGTCGCGCACTTCCTTGATCAGCCTCCGCTCCATCTGGCTGATCTTCATCACGCCGAAGAGGTCGTGAGAGAAGCGGTCGAGGCTGGTCTGCAAGCGAATGTGACGCTCCTCGCTCTCCACGAGCGCGCGCTCCGTGCGCTTCCTGGCCGTAATATCTTCGAACATCAGCTGGATCGTGGACGACTCCGGATCGAAAATGGAGACGACCGAGATGTCCAGCACGCATCCGTCCTTGCGAATAATGCGGAACTCGCCGGGAGGCGCGTATCCGTGCCGTTCCGTATCCTCCATTCTTCGGAGCGCGGCTTCGCGGGAATCCGAATGCACCCAGTCGAGCATCTCTTCCTTCTCCTTGAACTGGGCCATATCCACGCCGAGCATCCCCGCCCCGGCCGGATTAATGTAACTGATCTTGCCGTCCTTATAGACGGCAATGGCGACGGGCGACAGCTCGACGAGCCTGCGGTACCGTTCCTCGCTCTCCCTCAGCGCGCGCTCCATCTGCCTGCGCCCGGTAATGTCGGTAAGCAAAGTCAGCGTCGTCTTGGTGTACGCGTCGTAAATTTCGGTAGCCTCCACTTCGACGATCCCGCCGTCCACTCGCATAATCCGATATTCCATCACTCCCGCGAACTTGGAGCCCTCCGTCCTCCTCGCTCGTTCGAGCACCGCTTCCCGATCGTCGGGATGCACGATCGCGTAGATCGAATGAACCGCCTCTTCGCTTCCCGGACTCGCCCCGAGCAGCCGAAATCCGGCCGTGTTCATGTAGAGGTACGTTCCGTCCCGGTGAGCGATCATCGGCTGAGGAGACAGCTCGATCAAGCTTCTGTACTGTTCTTCCCGATCGGCCAGCTCCTTCTCGATCCGCTTCCTGTCCGTCATGTTCTTGAGGACGACGAACGCCCCTTCGACCTTCCCGTTCAAATAGATCGGGATGTATTTCACTTCCCAGCAAAACTCGCTTCCGTTCCGGTGGCGGGAAGTGATCTCGAACGGGATCGACTGCCCCTGCAGCGCCTTGTCGAAGTATTCCGTCAGAACGTGCAGGTTATCCCGGCCCAACACTTCCTCCATCGCAAAATGCGCGAAATCGCCGGTCACTCTCTCCCCCGTCGTCGCCTCGCAAGCCGGATTGATGGTGAGCACGTTGCCCGAGGCGTCCAATTCGCATATGATGTCGGAATTATTTTCGAACATGCACTTGTATTTCTGCTCGCTCCGATGACGTTCTTCCTCCGCGACCTTGCGCGCCGTCACGTCCATCGTCACTCCGTCGATCTGAACCGTATCGCCCTGCTCGTCCGTCTGCGGCATTACCCTCGTATGCACCCAGCGGATCTCTCCGCCGAAGTGGCGGATTCGGTATTCGCAGCAATCCGGTATGCCGAGCCTCGTGCTCTCCTTCAAGCGCTCGATGAGCGGCAAATCGTCTTCATGCACGATATCGAGCCAGGATTGCGCATTCGTAAACCGCGAGGCCGGATAGCCGCTGATCGACGGCATCGCCTGAGAGATGAACGTGAATTCCCCCGACGGCTGATCCAGTGACCATAGAGCCACGTCCACCGATCTCAGCAGCTTCTCCAGCATAGCCAATCTGCTGTCCAAGCGGTGGATCTTGGCTTTGCATTCCGTAATATCTTGAACGATTCCTTGAATGCGCGCCGGGCGGCGTTCCCCGTCGGATAGTACGATTCCAACCTGCTGCACCCATTTCACGTCGCCGTTGCAGAGCACGATCCGATACTCGATCGTACCGGAGACGCCCTGCTCCAAACGTCCCATCTGTTCGCGGAACAGCGACAGATCCGCCGGATGCACCGCGGCCTCCAGCAGGCTTGGATCCCGCAGCTCCTCCTCGTCCGAATATCCGAGCAATCTTCTGTATCCCGTGGATACACGCAGCGCGTTCATCTCTGCATCAATCGTCCAGACCGCCGAATCCAGACTGTCCAGTGAGCTCATCTGTGTCCATTCTCCTTCGTGTCCATGACCGGACTTCATTCCCGCGGCGTTACGCCCCCCGCAGGCAGCCAACCCTCATTCTATCCGAAGAAGCCGAGCGTTCCAATCCCTTGCGGCCAGGTCGGAGCCGATAAAAAAATGGAAGCGGAGCCGGCTTGCGCGCCGGACTCCGCCTCATTGCGACTCTTATCGTTCAATCGGAATCATAATCGTGAATTCGGGATCCGGGTCGTACGGATCGCGGCTCAGCGAGTAGATCTCGCAATGGGTCAATTCCCCCGGAGACACCGCCGCGTACCCTTGTCTTTCGATCCACTCGTAGACGTTGCGATAGGACTTGTCAATGCTCTGGCCTTTGGCGTGCTCGCACTTCGCATAGCTCAGAGTCGGCACCTCTACCGCTGTCATGCCCTCCGGAACGTATCCGGCATCGTCCGTCGTCTCGACGACCGCGTAATGAACGAAGCCGGCGTTGCCTGGGTAAGCCTGGTAGGAGAGTCCGTAAAAATGCGTCATCGACGCAGGCTGGGGAATTTCGCGCATACGCTCCCGCAGCTGCTCATGGATGCGTCTGATCCCGCCCGCCCCGGCTTCCGCGAACGTTCCTTCCCATTTTAATCCGATAGCCCGGTATGCCTCTTTGGTGACGACGATCGTATCGTTGATCTGTTCCAATTCGCTTTCCTCCTTGTCCGATATCGTGCGTTACGCTACTATCATAGTACATAACCATGACAGAAACTGTCAGATAATCGAGGGATCGCCTTGACGAAAACGAAGCGTCTGATCGATCTGATGATGGTCGTATACGAAAAACGGAAATTTACGACGGAGCAGTTGGCGGAGGAGTTCGGGGTGTCCTACAGGACAATGCTGCGGTACCTGCAGGAATTAAGCGGGATGGGCGTGCCCCTGTACTCCGAACCGGGCAGGCACGGCGGCTACTCCCTTCTCAACCGCAGCAAAGCGCCCGCCATCGGGGCCGACCGACCGCTTCCTCCGACGAGAACGCTGTTCAAGCCCGCTGTTCGGCTGATTGGAGTCGAGTTCAAAGCTCCTTTCACCGCCATCTATATGGCCAATACGGTCATTCCGGGTTTATGGGCCGAGCTGCGATCGCGTATAGGGGAGATTGAAGGCGCGGTCGGTCCGGAGAGGCTGATCGGAGCCGTGCGCAGCCGTTCGGTTGCCTATCATTACGTGGCCGGAGCCGAAGTCGTCTCGTTCGGCCGGATTCCCGAGGGCATGATCGGCATGACGATTCCGGCCAGAGCCTATGCGGTCTACGCGCATCAAGGCCTCTACAGGCGCGAAGAACGGGACCAAACTTACTTCCGTGCGTTGGAACGTCTTCGAAGACAGGGGCTCGATCACGAGCCCGAAGCGTACGGGTTGGAGACGTTCGCGCCGCAAGCGCAGAATAACGCCAATCAGGAGTGCGAAATCTATATTCCGTTAAAATGACGCTCGGCTCCGGACGGCATGACGTCTAATCCGCGCCCCTGACGGCTCTCTTCATGCTTTCGTAGCTGAACGCTCCCAGATAGCGGCTCTTCACGCTGCCGGAAGGATCGATCACGTAGGTGGTCGGGTAAGCCGTCACGCCGTAGTCTCCGAGGACGTCTCCCCTGTCGTCCAGAACGATCGGGAAGCTCAGTTCCCGCTTGTCCGCATACTCCTGGACGAGTCCGGGATTTCTCTCCTGCGTCGTCGCGTTGACGGACAGCACGACGACATTCCGGTCCTTATGCTCTTGATAGAACTTCTCCACGTGCGGCATCTCCGCCTGGCACACCCGGCACCAGGTCGCCCAGAAGTTCAGCACGACGGTCTGGCCGCGATAATCCGACAGCCGGACGGCATTGCCGCTTAGATCCGTCAGCTCGAAATCCGGAGCGGCTTGGTCGACGCGAACGCCGCCCTTGCTCTCGATCGGACTAAGCGCCGTATAACCGATCATCGTCGCCACGAGCATGGCGGCTCCCCAACTGGCTGCGATCTTGACCGCTTCCCGATTCCCCGCCCGGCGGTAATTCCGCAGGAAGAGATAGACCAGCGCGATCAGCGAAGCCAGCCAAATCCCTCGTGTCCCTCCGCTAAAGAACAGGAGCGAGAGCGGCTGCGCGATGACGCCCGCGGGATCGAACAGGAACAAGCTGCCCTTCCATACGAGCAGCCACAAGAAAACGGCGTTCCATGCATCGCCCGTCTGACGCTCGCGGTCGGGATGCTTTCTCTGCTGATAACGAACGGCATACGCTCCGACGATGCCTGCGATCAGATAGACGAGCAGCTCGATATTCAATACGGTCGCGCCCAATTGCAAATTCGGCAAAGTCATCGTCCGTCCTCCGTTCCTCTAAGCGATCGGCGTGCCATTGTCCACCTCGCGGTCGGGCCGCAGCAGCACGACGTCGTCTTCCTCCGGCACCGCCCCCAGTACGAGCACCTCGGACTTGAAGCCCGCGATCCGCCGCGGCGGAAAGTTCACGATGGCCGCCACCTGCTTGCCCACAAGCGTCTCGGGAGCATACCTCCGCGTAATCTGGGCGGAGGAATACTTGATTCCCAACGGGCCGAAATCGATGGAAAGCTTGATTGCCGGTTTCCTTGCTTCGGGAAAAGGCTCGGCCGTTACGATCGTGCCTATGCGAACGTCCAATGCGGTAAAATCCTCTATTGTTGCCATAATTATTGCCTCCTGACATATCCGGAATGCGCGGGGCGCATGTATAATAGATAAAAGTAAAAATGCTTGGTCCTTGAACGTCATTCATGAATGGAGAGATCCGCTTGGTCAAATCCAAATCCTCCGTACTGCCCACGCTGATCGCGCTGACAGGACTGCTGTACATTTTCGCCGTTCCGTCGGAGCCCGAAGCCATCAAGCTTCTGTTCAAACTGATTCCGATGGCCTTGATTATCGCGTACGCGTATCGTTTGTCGGCCGATTCCCGTAAGCGCTACCATTGGCTGGTGCTGGCCGGATTGTTCTTCTGCGCCATCGGCGACGGCACACTGCGCTGGTTCGTCCTCGGCTTGTCCGCCTTCCTCGTGGGACATCTGTTCTATTTGACGGCTTTCTTCGGCAGGTGGCGCTTCTCCAAGCTCAGGCTCGCGACCGCGCTGCCGATCGCCGCTTTCGCCGCCGTCATGGGCAGCCAGCTCGTTCAAGCTCTGACGGACTCCGGCAAGACGGACTTGATCGTTCCCGTGCTCGTCTACGTCGCCGTCATCTCGACGATGGGCTGGTCCGCAATCATGACGGGAAACCGGACGGCGATCGCCGGCAGCCTGCTGTTCATGGCCTCGGATTCGATCCTGTCCTGGAACATGTTCGTCTCGGACGTCCCCTACTCGGGGCCGCTGATCATGCTGACCTATTACTCGGCGCAGTTTCTGATCGCAACCAGCCTGCGGGAAAAGCCCGCGGCGTCCGCCGGGGCTTCTCTCTCTTCATCAGCGCGCGTTTAAGGCAGCCGATAGAGCGCGAACGGCTCTCCGTGCCGGAACGGGGAGCTGATCTCGTTCAGCTTCCCGGCCGTCTCGGCGTCCAGCTTCAGCTCCACGCTGCGCAGGTTGTCTTCCAGTTGCTCCACTTGAGTGGCGCCGACGATGACGGTCGCGACCGCGGGCTGAGCCATCAGCCAAGCCAGCGACAGCGCGCTCGGCGCACACCCTTGCTCCGCCGCCAAGCGGCCGACCCGATCCGCCAGCTCCAGATTGCGGTCCGCCATGAAGCGCGCAAAGCTCGGATCAGTCTGGGCCCGCGAACCCGCAGGCGCCCTGTCGGCCAAGCTGTACTTACCGCTCAGGATGCCTCCCGCGAGCGGGAAGTACGGAATAATCCCGATACCCTGATCCAGGCATAGCGGAATCAACTCGGTCTCCGGCGTACGGTCAGCCAGCGAGTAGCAGTGCTGCGTCGACACGAAGCGCTCGTACCCTCTCTGCCCGCTGATCCCGAGCGCCTTCATAAGCTCCCACGCCGCGTAGTTGGAGGCTCCGATATAGCGCACCTTGCCAGAGCTGACGAAGTCGTCCAGCGTGCGCAGCGTCTCCTCCAGCGGCGTGTTCGGATCGAACGTATGGATTTGGTACAGATCCACGTAATCCGTGTTCAGCCGCTTCAGGCTGGCTTCCAGCTCCCGCTGCAGATGAAAGCGCGAGGAACCGCGTCCGTTCGGCCCCTGATCCTTGACCAGGCCGGCTTTCGTCGCCAGCACGGCCTCCTGCCTTCTCCCCGTCAGCGCCAATCCGATGATGCGCTCGGACTCCGTGCCGGCGTAGATATTGGCCGTGTCGATGAAGTTGATTCCCCGGTCCATTGCCTCGTGTACGATCCTTACGGACGTATCCCGGTCGGCCCGCTTGCCGAACGAATTCGTGCCGAGCCCGAGCGCCGATACCTCCAGCCCGCTACTTCCCAATCGACGATACTGCATGAGCGCCGCCCCCTTTTTACGCCGTCCCGTTAATTCGCGACCGCTTCCTTCTTGATCTGCTTGCTTCGCAGCTGTCCGCACGCGGCGTCGATGTCCGTTCCGTGCTCCAAGCGTACGCTGCAGCTAACTCCCTGCTTCTTCAGCGTATCGAAAAACTCGCTCACGACATGCCGCTCCGTCCGCTGGTACTGGCTGTGCTCATCGACCGGATTGTACGGGATCAGGTTGACGTTGACGAGCGGCCTGCGATCCCCGATCAGCTCGGCGAGCTCCAACGCGTGCTCTCTCTGGTCGTTCACGTCCTTCAGCAGGATATATTCGAGCGTCACTCTCCGCTTTGATTTCTCCAAATAGTAGTCGAGCGCCTTGAGCAGCTTCTCGATCGGAATCCCTTTGTTGATCTTCATGATTCTCGTCCGCAGCTCGTCGTTCGGAGCATGCAGGGAGATCGCCAAGTTCACCTTCAGATCGTCGTCCGTAAACTTGTAGATTTTGTCGGCCAATCCGCTCGTCGAGACGGTGATATGGCGACCGGCGATGGCCAGCCCTTTCTGGTGCTTGATGACGTCGAGGAACTTCACCAGATTGTCGTAGTTGTCGAACGGCTCGCCGATGCCCATCACGACGAGGTGACTGACCGCTTCCCCCTGACCTCTGGCATCCAGAAAACGCTGCGCCTTCATCACCTGCTCGACGATCTCCCCGCTGGACAGATCCCGGCTCTTGCGGAGCAGGCCGCTCGCGCAGAAGCTGCAGCCAATGTTGCAACCGACCTGCGTCGTGACGCAGACGGACAGGCCGAACTTGTGGCGCATGAGCACCGTCTCGATCAGGTTGCCGTCCTTCAGCCGGAACAGGAACTTGACCGTTCCGTCCTTCGACTCCTGCCGGGAATGCTCGCTTAACGATTCAATGTAGAAATGCTCCTCCAGCGTCTTCAGACATTCCGGATGCACGCCGTTCATCGCGGCGAAATCGGTCGTCCGCTCGCGGTACAACCACTCCCATACGAGCGTAGCCCGCGACTTCTTGTGTCCGCGCTCCCCGAGCCATTCGGTCAACCCTTCGAACGTCATATCGTGAACGGATGTTTTCGTCATTTCGTAACCCTCTTTTCGCATAAATAGCCGGACCTTGCGACTTCCTCCTATTTTCCCAGAAAAGGCTCTGATTCACAAGCCGGGAAGCCTTGCCGCGGCAATCCGCGCAAAAAAATCGTCCCCAGACCGAGAGGTCCAAGGACGATCCTTATTTACGATCGCGACGCGTACAAATTCCGTACCGATTGCCGGGCGATGAGGAACGGCTCCAGCACCGTCGTCATCTGCTCCGTCGTATACTGCTTGGCGATCCGATCCATGATCGTGCGACAAGCGCACAGCCCCAGATTCTCCGTCGGCTGCGACACCGTCGTAATCTCGAGCAGCGACGCCCAGGCGACGTCGTCGAACATGACCAGGCTCAAATCGCCCGGAATGCTCAACTTCATTTCCTTGCACGTCTTGATGACATCCATGCCGATTGTATTCGTGCCCGCAACGACGGCTGTCGGCTTGAGCAGCGAGATTTTGTTTTTGATAATGTTCTTGAGGTCCGTCTGAAAAGGCAGGTGAAGTACGTATTCCTCGTTGACCGGCTTGTCCGCCTCCGCCATCGCCCGGCGATAGCCGTTCGCGCGGCTCGGCGAGATGGGGCTTTCGACGCTCAGCAGCAGAATGTCCGAATGCCCGTTTTGCAGCAAATGCTTGGTCGCCAGATAAGCGCCCATCTCATCGTCCATAACGACGGAATCGATGTCGGCATAGCCTGTGCGGTACATCTGGACGAGCGCGATGTTCTGCTTCTTAAGATTACGGATAAACGAAGCGTGCTTCGACGTCGTCGGGGTGAAAATGATGCCGTCCACCCGCGACGAGGCTAGCAGGTTCAGATCCTCCAGTTCCTGCTCGGCGTTCTCGTTGCTGTAGGACAGCAGCAGCCGGTAGCCAAGCCGCTTCAGCTCAGACTCGATGATTCTCGTAATGATCGAGTAGAAAGGATTGTCGATATCGGAGATGACCAGGCCGATAATCCGGCTTTTCTGGCTCTTAAGGCTGCGCGCCATCAGATTGGGCGTATAGCCGAGCTTCTCCGCGGCGGCCAGAATGCGCTCCCTGACTTCGCGGCTGATGTACGCGTCGTCCCGGAACGCCCTGGACACGCTGGATACGGAGACGCCGGCCAACTCCGCCACTTCGCGACTTGTCGCCATGAGTTCATCTTCCTTTTCTATGACTTCAGAGTAAATAACGCCGAACCGTCGGAGGTGTACAGGCCCAGTCCGCCCCCGGTTATATCCCGGAGGGGAATAGTCATCGTCACGCCGTTCACGAACGCCTCCAGAATATCGTCCTGCAAAAATACAAGGATGTCGGTGTCCCCGGCCACAGCTAAACCGGGAACCGGTCTCTCGCACAAAATCCGCTCCCCGTCGAGCGCCGAGCCGTGGAACGCCCGAACCGCGCGATACCGCTCAAGCCGAAGCGTTCCTGCTCCGTAATCAAGGCCGAGCATATATGCGTTATCCAGACGATTGTCGGCGCGAAGGACGAGACCCGCGGTTCCCGCCCCCTCTTCCTTGCTTACAGTCAGGCGCAGGGAGATTCGCTCGGGAGCCTCCTTCCACAGAAGCGCGGCGAAGCCCGCTGCCCGACGCGACGCGATCGTCCCGTCCGGCTTTTCGTTCCATTCTCCGCATAAAGCGATGCATTCATTATAATCCAAATGATGGGATTTTGTAACGGAGGACGCATAGATGTCCGGGCAAACCAGCCTCAGCTCCCCGTTCTCCTCTCGAACGATCTTTCTCGGCGTAACGAAAGTGCCACCCCACATGGCGCGCGGAGCGTCCTTGCCCTCCGCCAAATCCCCGCACCAGCCGAACAAATAACGATCCTCGCCGTCAAAGCAAGATTTCGCTGCATAGAAGAAATAATCTCCTGCGTCGAAATACGGATTATCCGGCCTTCTCCATGGCCCGTACGGGGAATCCGCCATCCGGTATTCCGTGCGCCCGAATTGGGAGAACAACAAGTACCACGCGTCTCCCATCCGGAACAGGTCCGGGCATTCGAGAGACGGATAGGCGTCCGGCGCATAGATCGGTGCTTCGAACCGCCAATTTTGCAGATCGTCCGATACGGCCAAGCCGATCACCCCGCGCCGGTTGCCGTTGACCGGATGGCGGCAGCCTGCAGTGAACAGCATCCAGTACCGTCCCTCTTCCTCGTTGCGAAACACGAACGGGTCGCGAAAGTCCTCATCGTAGCCGTAATGCTCTGAACCGACCCGCAGAATCGGATTGGCCCGATTTTTCTCGAACGCGATTCCGTCGGAGGACGTCGCGTGCATGATCTGCTCGCGCCCGTCCGGATGGCCGGGACTGAAGCCGGTATAAAAGATATGAACCGTCTCTCCTTCGCGATAGACGGAGCCGGTAAAGCACGCTCCTCCGTCCGGTTCGGTCTGCGTTCCGGTTTCCAGCGCGTTCGGCAGCTCCTCCCAAGTCAGAAGATCCTTGCTCCGCAAATGCGCCCAAGGCGTATGATGCCGGGCCCAGCCCGTTCCATCCCGGAAGCCTTTCAAGTAATAAGCGTGATAATATCCTTCATCGTAGAACGGAATCAAATCCGCCACCATGCGACCCGGTTCGGGCAAATAACGCAGCGCCATGTGCGGGCTACCTCCTCGTTTCTCTCAGTTGAGCGAATCCAATGTGACAACGTTGCCACTATAATCCGAATTATAACGAGTGATCGTCACAGTGTAAAGAGGCATCGAGTTTTATTTCCGCATTAGATGTAGCTGAATATTTCTTAGTAAATATGACGTTTTCATCGTTGACATGGATTCATGAGCAGGCTTATAATCGCCTCAGGAAATGTGACAACGTAGTCACAAACCAATCAGAAAAATAAACGGAGGGTTTAACGTATGAACAAAGTATGGAAAAGCGGGTCCGCCGGTCTGCTGCTTTCGGCAATGCTTGTTGTGAGCGCTTGCAGCAGCAACGGCAACGAGGCGGGATCCGCCTCGCCTTCGGCCTCCCCATCCGCTCCGAGCGCTGGCGAAACCGGAAGCGCAGTTCCGTCCGCCGCCCCGCTCAAGGGCAAGATCAACCTGGTCATGTGGCATCAGCCGACGATCGATGCGGTGAACGCGGAGATCGAAAACTACAAGAAGCTTCATTCAGAGGTCGACATCGAGATCATCTTCTCCGCCTTCGACCAGTATTACACGACAATCCAGACGCAGCTGATCGGCGGCGGCGCTCCCGTCGGCATCGGCGTCAGCCCGGAGACGACCCAGATGCTCGCCAAGTACCTCGAGCCTCTGACCCCGTACTTCGAAGAAGAGAACCCATACACAAAGCAGCCATGGAAGCAGGATTACGTCGCCAACGCGTTCGAGATCGGCAAGAGCGGCACGAATGACGTCTGGATGGTCGGCGTAGCCGGCGCGGTCAACACGGGTGTGTGGTATAACAAAAAAATGCTCGACGAAGCCGGAGTGGCCGTTCCGACGACGTGGGAAGAGCTGATGGCCGCACAGAAGACGATCAAGGACAGCGGACAGATCGCCTGGAGCGAGCAGCTTGTCGCGAACTTTAAGGGCGACTGGTACAATTGGCAGTTGAATTACGGCTTTAACCTCGACGACTGGATGAAGTTGGACACGCTCGTACCGGACGGAAGGGTTTCGCAGATGGAAGTCGTGCGCGGCATCAAGACAGGCGAGATCGACTTGAAGAGCGAGAAGGTCAAGGCGATGTTCGCGGAATGGAAAAAATGGGTCGAAGCCGGCTGGCCAGAAAACTTCAGTTCCGACTGGGGCTGGTACGACGCGTTCGTATCCGGGAAAGCCGCCTTCTTCCTGGGCGGAAGCTGGGACACTCCGGGCTTCGTGCAGAACATCAAAGATTTCGAATACGGGCATTTCTCGCTCCCGAACCCCGGCAACCCGTCGGACCCGATCGACATGGCCAATCTCGGCGGCGCTTGGGGGCTGAACAAGGGGGCGACGCCTGAGCAGAAAGCAATCTTTATCGACTTCATGCGCTTCCTGTCCCAGCCGGACGTGCATAAGCGCGTCGTCGAAGCGCAGGGCATGCTGCCCGTCGTTCAGGGCGTCGAGCTGAGCGATCCGGTCATGAACGCCTGGGCGCAGGACGCCAAGTTCAACGTCTCCAAAATTCAGGCGATCTCCCTGGACAACGAGCTGGCCTCCAAATTCCTGAGCTATTCCCAAGCCTTCCTGACTGGCGGAGATTTGGACGGATTCGTCGACAAATACGCCTCCATCTATCAGGAAGCGGCGGAACGGCTCATCACGCAAAACAAGTGGGACACGACTCAGTGGTAACGCAATAGCGGCTTAGAATGTGCACAGGTTCCTTGTCCTTCAGGGAGCCTGTGCATCAGCATCGATGAAGGGGTGGTCCCATGCAAAGCACTCGCGGCTTCTCGGCTGACGGCCTGCTGCGCAAGCTGGCGAAGAGCGGCAAAGGTTATCTGCTTATCCTGCCTACGTTCGCTCTTATTCTCGTCTTTTCGTATTATCCGTTTCTGCAGGCGCTGCACAAGTCGTTCTTCCATTGGGACGGCCAGTCCACGAGCTTCGCGGGGCTGGATAACTATAAGCGCATGTTTACCGGCGATGCCGAACTCGGCAAAGCGGCGCGCAATCAAATCGTCATCACCGTCGTATCGATTCTGAAGATCGTGACGGTCCCTCTGCTCGTCGCCAGGCTGATGTTCGCGCTGACTTCGGGCTGGGCGACCCGAACTTACCGGATCATGCTGCTGCTGCCGATGACGGTTCCGTGGATCGTCATGGGCTACGTCTGGAAAAACATGTATGCGCCCAAAGGCGTATTCAACACGTTGCTTGCCCAACTGGGACTGGACTCGTGGGCGCACAACTGGCTGGGCGATCCGTCGATGGCGCTCGGCTCGGTGCTGTTTATCGGCTTTCCCTGGGCGGGCGGAATCGCCTTCCTGATCTACCTGGCCGGCTTCCAAGGCATCGACTCGTCGCTGCTGGAATCGGCTAGATTAGACGGCGCGGGCTTCTGGCGGCGTTTTCTCGCGATCGAGCTTCCGCTCGTTCAGACGCAAACCCGCATTTTGCTCGTGCTAACCGTGCTTGATTCGCTTAAGAGCTATGGCTTTCTGATTTTCCTAACGAACGGCGGTCCGGCCTACGCCACCTTGTCGCCCGGGGTATGGATCTACCAAAACTCGTTCGTCTTCCTGCGGTTCGGCTACGCCTCCGCCATCGGCGTCGTGCTGTTGCTCGTATCCGCTCTGCTGTCCTGGCTCATGATCCGGCTGACGAAAAGGGGTGATCTCCATGACTAATCTGGCCAGGCGTGTGCTGGTCGGCGCCAATCATCTGACATTGTGGATCATCTGTCTGCTCAGCGTGTATCCGTTCGTTTTTTTATTCGTTTCCTCTTATAAGTCCGACGTACAGATTTTCAGCAGTTGGTGGTCCGTTTTCCCCGGAGAGTATTATTGGAGCAATTACAGCCATGCCTGGAACGTAATCGACAAATACATGGTCAATTCCGTTCTAATCACGCTGCTATCCGTCGTCGGCGTCGTTGTCCTCTCCACGTTGACCGGATACGCGTTCGCGAAAATGTATTTCTGGGGCAAAGAGGTGCTGTTCGTTCTCCTGTTTCTGCTGATGCTGATTCCCGACATTTTGACGCTGGCTCCTTCCTTCGTGCTCTACAAATCGCTTGGGCTGCTCAACAACTGGCTCGTGCTTCTGATTCCGTACGTCACCGGAGGGCAGATTATCGGCATCTTCATCATGCGCAACTATATCGAGGGCATGCCGAGGGAAATTTTCGAGTCGGCGCGCATCGACGGAGCGTCGGAGCTTCAAGTGTTCTGGTCGATCATCCTTCCGCTAACCCGCTCCATGGCTGTGACGGTTGCCATCTTGACGGCCGTCGGCGTATGGAACGACTACGTCTGGCCTCTGATTACGATCAGTGAGGACGGCTTGCGCACGGTAGCGATCGGTCTTCAATATTTCACGACCCAATATCAGACCAAGGTCGGCTATCTTATGGCGGGAAACGTCATTTCGGCCATTCCGATTTTGCTGCTGTTCGTCTTCGGGACCAAATATTTCGTCCAGGGCGTCATGTCCGGCTCGGTGAAAGGGTGACGGCATGAAAGCGCGTTTCGGCACTTGCGGCATCGCATTGGCGCTCCTTGTCTTCCTGACGGCCGCCTGCAGCGGCGGGGACGACGGCAACGATGGAGATGCCGGGAGCAAAGCTCCCTTCCTCTTGGGCTCCTCCGCCTCGAAGTGGGAGCGGCTTGGAGGAAGCTGGACGGAGCGGCAAGACGGGGTCTTCGTCCAATCCGATGCGGAAGGGGCGGCGATCGCGGTTGCCGGGGAAGAGCAATGGGCGGATTACGAACTCCGTTCCTCCGTCGCATTGACCGGCGGCGAGTTTCAGGCCGGACTTCTGTTTCGCTATGCTTCGCCCGAGGATTACTACTATTTGATCGTCCGCAGCGAATCATTCGTCTACCCGTCTCCCAAGCTGGAGCTGTTTCGCAAAGTTAAGGGCATCGCGGCGTCCATCGGCTCCGCCGATCTGAGCGTGCCGGATAGACAGGCGGTATCCCTCCGCATCGAAGCGGCCGGAGATCGACTTCGCGTGTACGCGGGAGACGGGGAGCGGCCTCTCATCGATACAAGAGATGCTGCCATCACACAAGGAAAAGCGGGGGTGCTTACACTGATGTCCGAAGCCGAATTCGGCCCGACCGAGGTTACACCGATCGTTCCGTTCTATACCGCTCCGCAGCCCGGAGAGGAAACCGACGGAAAGCTATGGAGCGTATCCCGGTCCGGCGATGTATACGATCGTTCTTTCACGGCTCCTTCGCCCGGGGAGCTCGACATTGCCGGGGATGCGGTCCTGCTGCGGGAAGTGATCGCGACTTCTTCCGTTAGGATCAGCGTACTGTCGAACGATCGGACTGTATGGCCTATAGAAGGAACGGAGGCCGCATGGAGCGGGAGTCAGGAAGAGCCCGGGGCTTACGCAGTCCGGTTCCGACTGCCGGTCGAGGTCGGAGATCGCGTCACATTCCGGATCGAGGGAGATTCTCCGGATAAGAGCGTCGCCTGGAATCCCTCCCTTTCTTACGGGGAGATGTCCTCCGTTCCGCTCCATTTCAGACATTCCGAGCACGAGATCGGGGACGTCCATCCGTACTTCGCCAAGGATGGCGCGCTAAACATGTACTATCTCCGGCCTGGGGGCGGCTATGAAGCGGCACTGCTCACCTCGCGCGATATGTTGCGCTATGAAGAAGCTTCGCTGACCTTGAAGAGAGACGCTTCGGTCCCTCCGATCAAGCCATGGTTCGTGCTCGGCGTCTTCTACGACGAGCAGGCGGGCGTCTACCGCAGCTACTCCGGCACGGACGGCAACGTGATGCGCAGCGCCTACAGCACGGACCTGCAAACCTGGCAAGCCGCCGGCCCTGAGTACGATATCCCTCCTCAGCCGGGGTACTCGGTTCAACGCGATCCGTATGTCTTCCGCAACGAGGACGACGGCCAGTATTGGGCCGTTATGACCTGCCGCAAGGGCGGAGAACAGAACGGACCGGAAGGCTCCGTCTGCTATGCGGTGTCTCCCGATCTGAAGAGCTGGACCGGCAAGGGAGATCTGTACGCTCCGGGAAATATCGGAGACCCGGAAGTGCCGCAGATGTTCAAGCACGAAGGCAAGTGGTATTTGATCTTCAGCGTGTACGATCATCGCGTCGGGCCGACGACCTGTCTTGTCGCCGATTCGCCCCACGGCCCATGGCTGGAGGCGGATATGCAACTGCTGGACGGGGAGGATTTAGCCGCCGCCCAGATTGCGTTTCCTGCGGGCGGCCGGCCGCTGCTGTTCGGCTGGATTCCGCTGCGGGACGTTGAAACGATCGGCTACCAGCATTGGGGCGGGGACATCGCCCTTCCCCGAGAGCTCGTGCGGCGTCCGAACGGCTTGTTCGACGTCCGGCTTCCCGCCTCCGTGGGCCAAGCCATTCGCGGCGGACGTTGGCCGCTTCCCGCCGCCCCCGATGCGGTTCACTCGGCGGATGGAGATCGGGAGGCCGTCATTCCGGGGCGTTACGACCGCTTCGACCTCACTTTCGAATGGTTGCCATCGGCCACGGATGCCGTTGGAGGCGTGCGTATTGTAAGCGACGGCTCTGAACGCCCAGTCACAGTCGAATTAGACCCGGCCGCCGGAAAGCTGCGCATCCGCAGCGGTGAAATCGTGCATAGCGAGCTGCAGGTTGAACTCGATTCAACTGAAGTTGTACGCGCACGGCTCATCGTGGAAGACGACATCGTCGAGCTGTTCGTCAACGAACGCTACGCCTTGGCAGCCCGATTAATGGAGCCCGTTCGCCAAGCCTCGCTCTCTCTATTCGATACCGGGGATGCGGCCGACTCGCCTTCCGGGTCCGTTTTTAGCGCCGTTGAGCTTTACAGATTGCTCAGCCGACAAGAGTTGGCCCATTAAATCGAAGATTCGGAGGAACGAATATGTTCGGATACCGGAAAGCGATCAAGCTTCTTCTTGCTGCGGGATTGGGCTTCTCCCTCGTCTCGTTCGCGCCCGAGCGCGTATCCGCAAGCGGATGGACCAGTCAAAGCTTTACGGCTTCGGAAGCGTTCAGAACCGGAGCGCAGGGTGTTGACGGGTGGATTTACGAGGATTGGAACGGCAGCGACTACGCGCCGATGGCTTATGAGGACTCCAGCTTTCACGCCTGGCAGGGCAGAAGCGGTTACAGTCTGATCGGCTGGAACAGCCCGGACACGCTGCATCCCGGCACGGCCACCGATACGGCGCTGACCTTCGAAGCGCCGGCCGATGGACAGGTGTCGATCACAGGCAACGTACGCAAGCGGGACTTGAACGGAGGGGACGGCGTGCAGGCCCGGATTTTGAAGAACGGGACGCAGATTTGGCCGGCCTCCGGCTGGCAGAGCATCGCCTATAACGACGGTGTTGGCGTCAATCATTCGCTTAGCGTGCAGGTGACCCGCGGCGACCGGCTGCGCTTCGTACTGAATCGCAACGGCAATATCAATAATGACAGCACCTATTGGGACCCTACCGTCGCCTACTCGTCCTCCGACGCCCCGGATCGTCCCGAGGTAACCGGAGTGGCTGACGGAGGCGCATATGCTTCCGCCGCCCCGTCTTGGACCGATCCGTCCGGAACGACTTCGTACGCTACGCTGGCCAAAGACGGCGGCGCTCCCGCCGCATTCTCCAGCGGCTCTTCGATTACGGCGTCCGGAAGATACGTGCTGGAGGTCGTCGCCGAGCGAACGGTATCCGGGAACATCCTCTCATCCTCGGCCAAAATCCGCTTCAGCATCGGCACAGGGCTGAAAAGCCGGTTTGTCGCTTCCGAAGGGTATTCGTCCTCGACGCAAGGAACCGACCATTGGTTTTACCGCGATTGGGACGGCTCTACTTATGCGCCGATGACCTACGATTCGTCGGGCTTCCATGCCTGGCTCGGCCGCAGCTCCTACGCCCTGATCGGCTGGAACGGCGCGGACACCGTTCATCCCGGAACGTCCACCGATACGGTACGCGCATTCGTCAGCCCGATGGAAGGTACTGTAAACATCACGGGAGCAGTACGCAAGCGCGACCTGAGCGGAGGGGACGGCGTGCAAGCTCGAATCCTGAAGAACGGGACGCAGATCTGGCCGGCCTCCGGCTGGCAGAACATCTCTTACAATGATGGCGTCGGTGTCAATCACGGGGTGTTAACCTACGTGAAGCCCGGAGACGAAATTCGCTTCGTGCTGAACCGCAAATCGTCGATTGACAACGATTCGACGTATTGGGACCCGCAGATCGATTATCAATCGGGAGGGCCGGGAATCAAGCTGCATTACAAACATCCCTCTCACTATATCGGAGACGTTCATCCCTACTGGGAAAACGGAACGCTGTACCTCTATTATTTGAAGCCCGGCACCTTCGAGCCTGCCTTGGTGACGACGACCGACTATAAAAGCTGGCAGCCGGTTGCCTTGACCCGTTCGGGCTCCGCCCCCTATCAGAACTACTATGCGCTTGGCGTGTTCAAGGATGGCAGCGTCTATCGCAGCTATTACGGCAACGGTTCCGAAATGAAGGGAAGCGAAAGTTTAGATCTGACCGAGTGGAGCAACGCTTCCTCATCGTATGACATCGCCAACTCCATGACGCCGTATACGGCCGGAGCCCGCGATCCTTACGTGTTCTGGGACGCCGACGCCGGCGTATACCGGATGGTCAGCTCGGCTTATCGCTCCAACCAGGACTGGGGTATCGGCTCGGGCATGGACGTGTCCATCGCGCTAACCAGCTCCGTCGGCAGCTCGCTCACGAGTTGGGGAGCCCAGACTGACCTGATCCGGTTCCCGAATACAGGCATACCTGTCGGCTCGGCTCAAGAGCCCGAAGTTGCGCAGTTGTTCAAGCTGGGCAACCGTTGGTACTTGATGGCTAGCATCGCCCGTCAAACCGCGCATTGGGTCGGCGGCCCGACGTATTGGATCGGAGATCCGAACACCGCGATCGACGCCGACAACTGGGCGTCCAAAACCGCCCATTCCCTAGAAGGCGAAGACTTGGCTGCGGCACAGGTGTTCCATGACGGCGCGAAATGGATCATGCTCGGCTGGATTCCGCAGCAGGCGACGGGCAATGCCTGGGGCGGACACATCGGCTTTCCGAGGGAGCTGTACGCGTTGCCGAGCGGCAAGCTGGGCGTCAAGCTGGAAGCGACCTTCTCTTCCGCAATCCGCGGCGGGGAACTGTACGGAGGCGTAAGCAGCCCTTCTGCAGAAATGGGAAGCTGGTCGTTCGTCTCCGGCGCGTTCTCCTCCTCCGGCACCGGATTTTCCATCGCCAAGCTACCGGGCGATTACGGCCGCTTCGACGTAGAAATGACGGTGTCCATGTCGGGCAGCGCCGATCGCGCCGGTCTTCTGATCGACAAAGGCGCGACGTCTCCTTACGGCTTTGAAATCTCTCTGGATAAGGCCAACAGCCTGATCAGGGTACGACGCGATACGACCGGAACGGGCAATTGGACCGATTTCAGCCACATTCCGGTTGAAGCCGGAGACTTGGACGGCACGAATACGCTGCGCCTGATCTCCGAAGGCGACATTCTGGAAGTGTTCGTGAACGACAAGTATGCTCTGGCCGCCCGTATCCCCAAATCGCTCGACAGCTCCGATATCCGGCTGTTCTCTTCCGGCGGGGGAGCGACGTTCGGCAATGTCAAAGTCTATGGACTGAGTCAATAAAACAGCCAGCGCTCCGTTAATCCACGCAGCTGCTCACCGCTTAATAGAGCCGTCCCGAAGCCCGCAGTCCGGCTTCGAGACGGCTTGCTTATTTCCGAAAAGCCCATTTTCCATCCCCCTCCTATTGACACCGTCCCTCCCCCGTCTTACAATACCCAATGTGATCATGAGAATCATTCTCAACAGTGTGGCGCGAAGTCGCAATAGCTGGAACCACAATTCGATCATTTATTTGTACATTAAGCATAATTAGAGAAAAGGGAGAGAGTCATTACGTGAAAAAAATTATCGTTCCATTCGCCCTGGCCTTGCTATTAATCCTTGCCGCATGCGGAGGAAAAGCCGACAACACGGGCAGTTCTGCCAGTCCTTCCGCGCAGCCCTCATCGGCGGCCCCTTCGGAGTCCGCATCCCCGTCCGCTTCGGCTCCCGCCGAATCCGGCACGATCACGTACGAATCCGAGAACGGTCCGGTCGAGGTTCCGGCGAACCCGCAGCGCGTCATCGTGCTGTCCTCGTTCGCGGGCAACGTCATGGCGCTGGGCGTACCGCTCGTCGGCGTGGACGAATGGTCCAAGATGAACCCCCGTTTCGACGCCACGCTCAAAGACGTCGCCGCGGTAACCGACGAGGATCTGGAGAAGATCATCGAGCTGGAGCCCGATCTGATCGTCGGCCTCTCGAACATCAAGAACGTCGACAAGCTCAAGGAGATCGCCCCGACCGTCACTTACACGTACGGCAAAGTCGACTACTTGACGCAGCATCTGGAAATCGGCAAACTGTTGAACAAAGAGGCCGAAGCAAAAGCATGGATCGACGACTTCAAAGCCCGCGCGGCCACAGCCGGCGAAGACATCAAAGCGAAGATCGGCGCCGAGTCGACGGTATCGGTCATCGAAGCGTACGACAAACAGATCTACGTCTACGGAGACAACTGGGGACGCGGCACCGAGATTCTCTACCAGGAGATGAAGCTCGCCATGCCGGAGAAGGTCAAGGAAACGGCGCTCAAGGACGGCTATTACGCGCTATCGTCCGAAGTGGTGCCGGAATTCGCCGGCGACTACGTCATCTTCAGCAAGTTTCCGGGCTCGGATCTGTCGTTCACGGAGACGGAGACGTACAAGAACATTCCGGCAGTTGCGAACAACCGCGTATACGAAGTCAACGCGCAGGAATTTTATTTTAACGATCCGCTGACGTTGGACTTCCAGCTCGAATTTTTCATTACAAACTTCCTCGGTTAATCGTGATATCGGCTTTGCCAGTTGAGGGAATCCCCGAGAGGGGATTTCCTTCACGTATTCCAGGGAAAAGATGAGAGGCCCATGATGACCAAATCTCGTTCCTCAAATTTCGCCTACAAGCTTGCAGGCAGCATCGTCGTTTTTGTCCTCTGCTTCGCGATTTCCTTGATTCTCGGAGCGGCGGATACTACATATCAGGATTTGTGGCACGCGATCACCGGCAGCGGCATGGGAGACAAGGCGCTCATGCTGCGCGAAATCCGCATTCCCCGCGAAGTCGGAGCAATTCTCGTCGGAGCCGCCTTCGCCGTATCCGGGGCAGTCATGCAGGGAGTCACGCGCAACCCTCTGGCGGATCCGGGACTGCTCGGCCTGACTTCCGGAGCCAATCTCGCGCTGGCGATCGGCATCGCGTTCATCCCCGGCTTGGACTACTTCGGAATTATGATCGCCTGCTTTATCGGGGCCGCCGCCGGTTCCGCGCTTGTCATCGCACTCGGATCGATGCGCCAAGGCAGCCTGTCTCCAATCCGCATCGTGCTGGCCGGCGCGGCGGTATCGGCCTTTCTGTATGCCATTGCCGACGGGCTCGGCCTGATCTTCAAAATCTCCAAGGACGTGTCCATGTGGACGGCGGGAGGCTTGATCGGCACGACATGGGGACAGCTTCAGACGATCGCCCCGGTCATTCTTGTCGGGCTCGTCGCCACTCTGTTTATGTCCAACCAGGTCACCCTTCTCAGTCTTAGCGACGAGGTAGCTACCGGCCTCGGACAGAAGCTCGCGCAGATCAAAGCGATCATGTTCGTCCTGATCGTTCTGCTGACAGGCGCCTCGGTCGCGCTCGTCGGGAACATGGCCTTCGTCGGACTCATGATTCCTCACATCGTCCGCAGGTTCGTAGGCACCGACTACCGCTATATCCTTCCCTTCTCGGTATTCGCGGGGGCTTCGTTCATGCTGATCGCCGATACGATCGGCCGCACGCTCAATTCGCCGTACGAGACGCCGGTGGCCGCCGTCGTCGCGATGCTGGGCTTGCCCTTCTTCCTGTTCGTCGTACGCAAAGGAGGCAAAGCTCTCTCATGAACGCCGCAACTCATCCCGTTCGCAACCTGATCCGCATTCTGATTGTCAGCATCGTGCTTATCGCCATTACGGCGGCCGTCGGCATGGGTATCGGACGCTCTTCCGTATCCTTCGACCGACTGCTTCCCACTCTATTCGGGCATGGAACGTTTAAGGAGCATTTCGTCGTGTTCTCCCTGCGGATGCCGCGCATCGCGATTACGCTGCTGGCCGGAATGGCGCTGGCGCTGTCCGGTTCGATTCTGCAGAGCGTCACCCGCAACGACTTGGCCGATCCGGGCATCATCGGCATCAATTCCGGCGCCGGCGTCGGCGTCGCGATCTTCTTCCTGTACTTCCCGATCGAAGCCGGGTCGTTCGTCTATATGCTTCCGTTGGTCGCATTCGCGTCCGCGGTCGTTACGGCCATTCTGATCTACGCGTTCTCCTATAGCCGTTCGCGCGGCCTGGATCCGATCCGGCTCGTGCTCGTCGGCGTCGGCTTCTCCTTGGCGCTGTCCGGGATCATGATCGTGCTGATCTCCTCCTCGGACCGCCAGAAGGTCGACTTCATCGCCAAGTGGATCGCCGGCAACATCTGGGGGACGGATTGGCCGTTCGTATGGGCACTGCTGCCGTGGCTCGTCCTGCTCATCCCGTTCGCTCTGTTCAAAGCGGTCCGGCTGAACCTGCTCGGTCTGAGCGACTCGTCCGCGATCGGCGTCGGACTGCGGCTCGAGCGGGAGCGCATCGTGCTGCTGCTGGCAGCCGTCGCCTCCGCCGCTGCGGCTGTATCCGTAACCGGGGGCATCGCGTTCATCGGCCTGATGGCTCCGCATATCGCCAAGGCGCTGGTCGGTCCGCGCAACCAGTTTTTCATCCCCGTCGCCGTACTGCTGGGAGGATGGCTGCTGCTGCTGGCCGATACGGTCGGACGCAATCTGATCGAACCGGCCGGACTTCCCGCGGGCATTATCGTATCGCTGATCGGAGTTCCTTACTTCGCTTACTTGCTGCTCAAGAAGTAACGGAGGACGTGAACTCGAGCAGCAATTTACGCAGACCTGCCGGATCGCCAAGCATAGGCAGGTGTCCGGTTTCGAGCGTCCGGACCCGCTGCGGAGCGAAATTCCGAATCATTCGGGCTTGAAGAGACGAGCCGAACTCCTTGTCTTTCTCCAGCCGGATATATAACCGGGGAACGTCCGGCAAGGACCCGTCGAACCGATCCGCGTAGACCCGAATTGATTCGGGTACAAACCCCTTTACGACAGAATCGGCATCCTCAGGATCAAGATCTTTGCACAAGCCCGCCCGGATGACCGATTCGGGCGGTTTCGTGCCCATCTTCTTCATCATAAGAGATAGAATCGTCCTTTTGGGCCAAGGCAGCGCGGACAGGAACGAACCTCCCGGCTTCGGAATGGCCGCCCCCACTGCAACGAATCCTGCCAGGCGATCCCGAAGCTCTTCCGCTGCCTGAAGGGCCACCTGTCCCCCCAGCGAATGCGCCACGAACACGATCCGCCCGACTCCCCATTCCTTCACCTGCCGCACAACCGTATCTGCGTATTGTTTTAACGTCAGTTCCCGCCGCATCTCCTCCTCGCCGACTCTCCCCGGAAACTCCGCGAACAAGCACGGATAATCCAACCCGTCAGCCACCCTCTCCCATATGCGTCCATTCAGTCCCGCTCCGTGCACGAATACAAATCCGATATCCCTCTGCGTACGATTTGTCAATGCCATGCCGACCAGCTCCCATTCATTCGTTATCTTTCCTGTGAACAATGTATCACTTAAATAGGACATATTTTGTCTTATTTAAATGCTAAAATGAAAAAAAACAGCAACCGTACCCCGACTTCGTCGGCCTGCTGTCCCAAAAAGGAGCTGATCCACTTATGCCCAAGTCTCAGCGTCTCATTCAAATGATGATGTTCATCAACGCCAAAAAAACGTTCACCGTGCAGGAGCTCGCCGATGAATTCGGTCTGTCCACCCGCACGGTCACGCGCGATTTGCAGGAGCTGAGCGAGCTTGGAGTTCCCGTCTACTCCGTTCAAGGACGCGGAGGCGGATACAGGCTGCTGCAGGAGCGGCTGCTTCCGCCGATCGCCTTCACGGAGAGCGAGGCCGTCTCCCTGTTCATCGCCGGACAATCGCTGAAGCCCCTCGGCGCCCTTCCTTTCGAAGAGGGAACCGACGCCGCTCTTCGCAAGTTCTATCATTACTTGCCTCAGGATACTCGCGAACGCATTGATCGCCTGAAAGACAGAGTCGCTATCTGGAGCCCTCGCCGCGATATGTCTGCGGAAATTTTGAAGATTCTCTTGCAGGCGATTATGGCAGGCGGCGCTGTCACGATCGAATACGCATCCGCACGCGCCGTGCGCCCCCGGGACATTCAGCCGATCGGGCTTTACGAGAGCGACGGCTACTGGTACTGCCCGGCCTACTGCTTCCGCGAGGAGGACTACCGCCTGTTCCGCGCCGACAGAATCCGATCAGCCGTCTTGAACCCTTCGCTAGCGATCAGAGACGACGTCGCACTTCGCACATTGCAGGATCCTCCCGACGGAGGAGGGCCCGAGCCGATCCCCTTCACGCTCGAACTGACGCGACAGGGCGTGCACGAACTCCGCTCCGACCGCTGGTTCGGATCAGCCATCGTACCTAAGACGGACGGGAGCGAGGGCGGATTCGCGACAATTCCGATCTCTCCGGACAATATCGGCTTCTACGTTGATCTGGCTTGGAGGCTGGGAGAGCATGCAACCATCGTCGAACCGGAGGAAGCGATCGAGTTATTCCGGACTAAACTGGAATCGGTACAATCGCTTTACACGTGAAAAAACGACGGAAACCCCTTATGCGCGAGGAGTCCCCGTTGTTTCCCTTCCACAAAAGTGTACCGTAAATCCTTAAAATAGTAGACACGCGTTCTTCTATAATGGGGCTGTGAACGCCAAAAGCCTATTCTAGAAGAGAAAGAACGTGACAACAATGAAATCCGTATGCGTAATCGGAAGTTTGAACTTGGATATGGTCGCGGCCGTCGAACGGTTCCCCCAGCCCGGCGAAACGCTGACGGCAGACGGTTACTCCGTGTTCTTCGGGGGCAAGGGAGGCAATCAAGCGATCGCGCTGGGCAAGCTGGGAGCCAAGGTGAGAATGGCGGGGAAGGTCGGAGACGACATTCACGGGCACGATTACATCCGTCACCTGCGGATGAACGGAGTCGACGTGGGCGGAATCCTGACGGAGAAAGGCGTCGCGACGGGCACCGCCATGATCTGGGTCGACCGGCAGGGAGAGAATCAGATCGTCGTCTCCCCGGGTGCGAACGGCTGCATGCTGCCTTCCGATATCGACGCCATGTGGGATGAACTCGTCCAATCGGACCTCTTTCTGTTTCAGTTGGAGATTCCGATCGGCACGGTCGCTTATGCGGTCAAACGTCTGAAGCAGGCCGGCAAGACGATCATTCTCGATCCGGCTCCCGCCTCGCAGCTGCCGGACGCCATCTTCCGCTATATCGACTACATGACGCCGAACGAGACAGAAGTCAGGTATTACGCAGGCAGACAGGAACGATACGTCTATCAGTTAAAAGAAGCCGCCGGAGATCTTCTGCGCAGAGGGGTCGGAACGGTAGTAGCCAAGGCGGGCGAGGATGGCGCCTACTTGATTCGCGAAACGGAGCTGATCCATATCGACGCCTACCCGGTTCAAGCGGTCGATACGACAGGGGCTGGGGATTCTTTCAATGCCGGGTTTGCTTATGCGCTGGCTGCCGGACTGGAGGTCGGCGAAGCGGTGAGAATCGGCAACGCCGTCGGCGCCTTGTCCGTCCGTCAGGTGGGGGCACAGTCGGCAATGCCGACAAGAGAAGAATTGGAGCGTCATCTGGAAGCTCACCAAGGGAGGATTAAGCTATGAGCGAGAGATTGGCCTATCTTCCAAGCGAAGCGCCTGTCCCGATCCTGCTGGACACGGATATCGGTCCCGACTGCGACGACGCGGGAGCCGTGGCCGTGCTGCATGCGCTGGAACGGATGGGCAAAGTTCGCATCGTCGGGATGACGCACTGCACGTCCAGCCGATGGGGAGCCGGATGCCTCGACGCGCTTAACGTCTATTACGGACGCGAAGAAATTCCGGTCGGCACCTTACGGCGTCAGCCGGGTTTTCTGGACGACGATGCCGTATACGGCAAGTACAACAAGCTTGTCGCGCAGCAATACCCGAACCGCTACGGGCAGGGACAAGAGGCCCCGGATGCGACCAAGCTGACCCGCGAGCTTCTCGCCAAGGCGGAGGACGGTTCGATTGTCTTCGTGGCGATCGGGCCTCTGGTCAATTTCATGCATTTGCTGCAATCGGGTCCGGACGGGCATTCCGACTTGTCCGGGACGGAGCTTGTCGCGCGCAAAGCCCGGCATCTCGTCGTCATGGGCGGCCGCTTCCCGGAGGGCAAGGAGTGGAACTTCGAGATGCATCCCGAAGCGGCGGCCTACGTGACGAAGCATTGGCCGACCGGCATCACGTTCACCGGCTACGAGATCGGCGCGGAGATCCGGACCGGTCGGAGGCTCCATACCGACACGCCATTGGACCATCCCGTCAGGAGGAGCTATAACGCTTGGAGCGGCGGCGAAGGCGGCATTCGCGAGAGCTGGGATCTGACGGCCGTGCTTTATGCCGCTGAAGGTGCGGGCGATTATTGGGACGTCGTCCGCGGCACGATTGAGGTGGACGGCGACAGCGGCGCCAACCGCTGGCTGCCGCAAGCGGAGGGCCGTCATGCCTATCTGGCCCGCAAGATGGAGCCGGAGAAGCTGACCAAGCTTCTGGACGAGCTTCTTGTGCATCGTTGAGAAAGACCGGGTATCCCCCCTTCGGCCGCGGCCTTGGGGACGGGATGCCCGGTCTTTTTTGCGAAGCTTGACGCTCCCTCACTCGCCCAGCTGACGCTGTCTGAAATCGGCCGGAGTGAAGCCGGTCTCTTTCTTGAACACCTTGTAAAAATACTTCGTATTCTCGTATCCGATCATCACGGAAATTCGATCGATTCGGTACTTGGTCGTAAGCAGCAGATGCTTCGCCCGCTCCATGCGAATGCGGCGCAAGTAGTCCTGGAATGTCTCCCCGGTCTTCTCCTTGAACATGACGCTCAAGTAGACGGGATGCAGGAAGAAGCGGTCGGCCACCTCCTCCAGCGTAAGCTGCTGGGCGTAGTGGCGATCGATATAATGTCTGATCTGCTGCGACAGCTCCGCCCCCTTGGCCGTTCGGCTGGGCACCTGGGCGACCGTGTCACGCACGAATTGAAGGAAATGCTTCTCCAGCGCCCGGGCGTCCGGCTCGTAGCTGAGCAGCGGCAGCGTCTCCAGCCCCGAATCCGGAGAAATCCGGTGAACCGCACCCAGGTGTTCGACGACGCGATGGTACAGCGTCCGGCAAATCTTCCTGACCCGCTGCATCGTAAAACCTTCGGAACCCCGGAATTCGGCGAACAGCTCCTCTGCAAGCCGCGCTGCACGCGACTCGTTACCTTCCTCCAGCTCATACAGGAAATCCTCGATGCGAGGCCAACGCCATTCCTCTCCCGCTTCCTGCTCCTTTCCGTTCCCGATGCGCTCGTTCGTCACGCGGTGAACACCCGCCATTCGTCCGAACGGCAAACTCTCCAACAGCGACAACGCGCCGCGGTAAGCGCGGGGCAGGCCCTGCACGGATGAGCACTCGCTGCTGACGGCGGCGAAGACGTTCGCTTCGCCCGCCAGGCAGGCATGAAGCTTCGAGGAGGCGGCCTGTCTTCCGGCGGCGGCGTCCGAGCAGACGAGGACAGTCGTCCCGGGCATATCCGGATGGGCGAACTTGACGCAGTCGTCCGGCAGCTTGACGGCACCCGCTGCGGAGCCGACCCCTACGGCGGCCGCAAAGGAGGCCGCCGACAGCAGACCGCGCATCGGATCGGACGAATAAGCTTCCGCCCTCGGCGAAGCCTCGTCGTCGGTGCTTCGGCACAGCCAGGCGGCGAAGCGAACGAGATCGAGCTCCAATTCGATGCCCGTCGCGTTCCTCCGGTTCAGACGGGTCTGCTCAATTCGCTCGATCGCCTTCGCCAACGCTTGACGCAGCTCGGCGTCGTCGAACGGCTTCAGAATATAGCCCGCCGCGCTGGAGACGATCGCTTCGCGCGTATACTCGAAATCCGAGTATCCGCTAATCACGATAAGCTGCGCCTCCGAGCGCTTCTCGGTAACGGCTTGAAGAAACTGAACGCCGTCCATTACCGGCATTCGCATATCGGTCAGCACGATGTCGGGCTTTTCCCGCTCGACCAGCGCCAATCCCTCTTCTCCGTCTTCGGCTTCCCCGACCCAGGCCAGCGGCAGGTCGAGAGAAGATATTTTCTTGATGATCGCTTTGCGGATGAGCGCCTCGTCGTCGATGACCACATATCTGTACATAGCAGTTATGACGCCCCTTTCGAAAGATGATCGGACGAACCGGCGCGTTCGGCAAGGGAATTCCCCTTCTCCGGAGCGGATCTGGGCAGCCGGAGGAGAACGGCCGTCCCCCGATGCTCCTCGCTGTCCACCTCTATCCCGTAGTCCGGCCCGTAATACAGCGCGATGCGCGCATGAACGTTGTACATCCCGATGGATCGGGCATCGTTCGTAGCGGGATTCAGCTCCTCGAACTCCGCCGTCCGGCCGAGCATGGCCCGCACCTCCTCCAGCCTGTCCGCCGGAATGCCGACACCATCGTCCCGTACCTCCACACGAATGCCTTCCTCCTGCTCCCAGGCCCGGATGCTTACCGTGCCGTACCCTTTCTTTTTCTCGATCCCGTGATACACCGCATTCTCGACGATCGGCTGAAGAATCAGCTTCAGTACTTTGAAATCCTCCAGCTCCTTGGGGATGTCCGTCTCCAAGCGGATTTTGTCCCCGTAGCGGAACGATTGGATCGTCATATAGTTGTGGACATGGCCGAGCTCTTCGCTCAGCATGACCAGATCTCGGTTGATCTTGATACTGTAGCGGAACATATCTCCCAACGCCTTGGACATGACGGACAGGCTTTGCACCTCCTCCAGCACCGCGATACTGTTCATCGTGGCCAGAGTGTTAAACAGGAAGTGCGAGTTGATCTGGGCCTCAAGCGCTTTCATTTTGGAGGACATGGCGATAAATTGATTGTGGTATTTCTCCCGAATGAGCGTATCGATCTCCTGCAGCATCGTAAAATAGCGGTTGTACAGCACGCCGATCTCGTCCGTTCTCCGCTCGTACCGCTCCTGCCGCGGCGGCAGATGGCCGGTCGGGTATCGTTTCATCATCTGAGCCATCCGGTTCACCGGCTTGGAGAACGCGTTCGCGATCCACAGCGACAGCACGACGGCCAGAACCGCCCAAATGACGCCCAGCCACAAAGCAAAGCGAGAGGTCGCGCGAATCTCTCCGGTAACCGCATCGAGCGAAACGACGATGACCATGTGCCAGTCGTATTCCGAAAACGTGTTATGAAGGACGAGCGAATTGGTCCTGGAGTCGATCCGGCTTCCGATTCCGACGGCCGACGCCGCCCATTCTTCGGCGAGCTCGCCTTCTCCGTACAGCCGGTTCCCGATGCCGTTGAGCAAGTAAATCCGCTGCTCCGCCAGCATGCCCTCGCTCAATTCGTCGAACAGGCTCAGACTGCAGTTGATGAGCAGCACGCCGATCCGCCGGTTCGTCGCCGGTTCGTACAGCGCCCTGGAGAATGCGATGGACGGGTTGCCGGAGAGCAGGAAGTCCTGCTGCCGCACTTCTCCGACGATCATCTTCCCTTGGGCGCCGATCGTGTCCCGATACCAGGCCGAAGAGAGCGGGACGTAGTCGGGCATGAGCTCGGAGCCCTTCGTATTGGCGAACACCGTGCCGTCTTCCGCGAAAACGTACAGCCCTTCGATGTAGTCGTGATTAAGCAGAAGGCTCTCCGTGGCCTTCTTGAACTCGCGCGTATGGTTCAGCCGGTCGTAAGGCGCAACGCCGCCGTTCTCCGCATGCTGCCCGAGAAACGACAAAATCGTATCCGAATCGGACATCTGCTGATAGGCCAGGTAGGCGGATACGCGCCCGATCTCCTCCAGCCGGTTCGTCATTCTTAAGGAGGACCTGTCCAGCAGGTTCAAAGACACCTCGCGCACCTGATTCTCCACGAGAGCGCCGTAGTTCCGGTTCGTCACGGCCACGACGATCGCGATCGGAATCAGGGACAGCAGCAGGAGCGCGACCAGCAAACGGTTTTTGAGTCCCCAGGCAAACTTCATTCGCATCTTCTCCGGGATCGCGTTATTATTTATAATATTAGCATAATTCGACTGGGCCGAGGTGACACCATGAAGCGAATACGGCTGGTTGGTCTTTCCATGTTGCTGGCGCTGATCGTCGTCTCGGGCTGCGCGCGGCCTCCCGCCCCCATACAGCCGACGCCCGATCCCGTCACGCTGAAATTCATGCATATGGGCGTCGCATCCGACGGCAGGGACCATAACCGCTACGTTATGCAAGCGTTTCCAAAAATGGTCGCGGAACGCTATCCGGATATTCGCGTCAAGTCGGAAATGCTGCCCGAAGACGCCTATACCAAGTCGCTGCTCATGCAGCTGTCCGCGGGCGAAGGCCCGGATTTCTTCGAATGGTGGCCGATGCGGCAGCTGGAAGAGCTTGCCCGGGCGGGCTACCTGCAGGATCTGACCGGAATGGATATTCTCCAAGCCTTCTCTCCCGAAGCGCTCGAAGGATTTACCGTGAACGGCCGGGTATACGGCCTTCCCAAGGGCTTCAGCATGATGGGCGCTTGGTTTAATAAGGATTTGCTGCGGCAGCACGGCTATGCGGATTGGCCTCAGGACTGGGACTCGTTCCTGGAGCTGTGTGAGACGCTAAAGAGCGAAGGGATCACCCCGATCGTCATGCCGGGCAAGGATTGGTGGTTTCTCCAATTCGGCCTGTATCCGCTGGCGGCGTCGGTCCTCTATCCCGAGGAGCCCGACTTCGACAAGCGGCTTCTGGCAGGCGACGCCACGTTCGCCGAGTCGAAATGGCGCGATGTGCTGCACATGTACAAGCTGCTGTTCGATCGGGGCTACGTTGCCGACGGCCCGCTGGAGACGGGCGCAGCCCAGGCTGCGGCCTGGTTCAACGACGGGAAGGCGGCCATCGTCTTCGGGGGTAATTGGGATTACGGCAGCTTGACCGCATCGGACGGTTCAGGTTCCAGCTCCGATCCCGCCGCCTCCTCCTTCGAACGAGGCTTTATGCCTTTGCCCGGCAACGCCCCGGGAAAACCCTTGTTCCTGTCGGTTGGACCCGCCGGAGGAACGGTCATCAACAAGAACACCCGCAATCTGCCGGAAGTATTGGACGCCCTGGCCTACCAGTTCGAGCCTTCGTCTCCCTTGTACGTGGAGTTCAAGCAGCAGTATCGGGTGTTCCCGATGTTTGCGGGCGAGGATCTCGGCATCGCGGAGCTGGCCGGATATACGGAGCTCATGCGAAGCGGCCGATCCGTCCCGTTCAGCAATCAGCGCTGGCCGGTCGGGGTCGCGGAGGCGTTGTGCGCCGGCTTTCAGGACTGGCTTGCGGGAGAGGGCGACGCCGACGATATCCTCGCGGCGATGGATCGCGCGCTGCTGAGAGCCCGCTGAGAATAAAACCTTTGGAAAGTATACTTCAACTCCTTAAAAGAATAGACTCCCCGCCTTCTATAATGATGACCATAAACACGTCGATGTGTTTACGGTCATCTTTCGTTAGACGGGGTCGCAGCCAGACCAAAAAACATGATGGAGGTAACGGTATGAAAGGACAAAAAATTCGCGGAACGGCAACGGCATTGCTGGCATTCCTTCTCGTATTCTCTACCGCTTGTTCGCAAAAGGAAAACAGTCCCTCCGCGGAGCCATCCGCGCCGGCGCAAACCGGAAGCGCTTCCCCAAGCGCGGAGCAATCGCAGCAGGCAGGCGAGGACCCGTTCGGCAAATTCGATCCTCCGATCGAAGTATCGGTCGTCAGCTCGACGGGAACGAACGTCCTGTTCGCGGACGGAGAGAGCATCAACGACAACATCATGACTCGCACCTACAAGGATATCCTCGGCATTCAATTCGTGAACAAATGGGTGTCCGACGCTTCCCAAACCGTGGAGAAAATGAACCTGTCCATCAACACGAACAATCTTCCCGACATCTCCAAGGTCGATCTCAACCAGTTGCACCGCATGATCAAGCAGGAACAACTGGCCGACCTGACAGAGGTTTACGAGAAGTACGCGTCCCCGCTGCTTCGCCAAGCGATGGAATACGGCAGCGGAGAAGGCTTCGAGGCCGCCAGCCTGAACGGCAAAATCTACGGCATGCCCGTTCCGGTCGACTATTACGAGAACGTGTCCATCATGTACGTCCGCCAAGACTGGCTGGATAAGCTGAGCCTTCAGGCGCCGAAGACGATCGACGAGCTGGTGAACGTCGCCACCGCCTTCGCGCAGCAGGACCCGGACGGCAACGGCAAGCCGGACACTTACGGCATTGCGCTGGACAACGCGCTCGGCATGGGCTTCGACGGCATATCCGCCGCCTTCCGGGCTTACAAGGGAATTTGGGTCAAAGACAGCGAAGGCAAGCTGGTCTACGGCAGCGTTCAGCCGGAAATGAAGGATGCGCTGGCCAAGCTGCAGGAGCTGTACAAAGCGAAGGCGATCGATCCCGAATTCGGAGCGAAGGACTGGGGCAAGACGGCCGACGACATCGGCGCAGGCAAGGGCGGCATCTACTTCGGAGCGTTCTGGCAGCCGCTGTATCCGCTGTCGACGACGTTGACGCACACGCCGGATTCCGATTGGAAAGCCTATCCGATTCCGGTCGGTGCGGACGGAACCGTCGTGCCGAAGCGGCAGACGAACGTCTTCACGTGGATGGTCGCGCGCAAGGATATGGAGCATCCCGAAGCGCTGATCAAGTCGATGAACCTGTGGGCGGAAATGTGGATCGAGGGCGGCAAATACAACGATCTGTTTTACAAGGAGATCCAGGGCAGCGAGAAATACAAGGGCAAGGAAATTCACCAATATGCCAAGCCTTACTTCTTCGACGATCCGGGCAAAAACATGGTCATCGGCAAGCAGTTCAAAGCGGCCATGGAGAAGGATGACGGATCGCTCGTTACCCACCCCGATGGACAATGGAAGTGGGACGCCTACAAGAACAACGAGCCGAACGGCTGGGCGTTCATGAAATATTTGTCCGAATCGGAAGCGGTGTTGGAGCAGTATGGAGAAAACTACGTTCATCAATCGTTCCTCGGCGCACCGACCGATACGATGGTCAAACGGCTTGCCAACCTGAACAAAATCGAGTCCGAGACGTTCACCAAGATCATTATGGGCAACGCCGGAGTCGACGAGTTCGACAAGTTCGTCAAGCAGTGGAATCAACTCGGCGGAGAGGACATCACGGAGGAAGTCAACGCCTGGGCGTCGTCCAAGTAAAAAGGGTCAAAGCGCGGAGCTTCGCCTCACAAGGCCAAGTTCCGCGCCTCTCTAGCGGAGGTATGGAATCATGAAGATAACGAGAAAAGACCGGACGTTCTTCCATCTGCTGCTGGCGCCGGGCATGCTGATCCTGCTTTTGTTCGCCTATTTGCCGATGATCGGCATTGTAATCGCCTTTCAGGAATTCAATCCGATGCAAGGCTTCTTCAAGTCCGAATGGGTCGGCCTGGAGCATGTCCGCTTCCTGTTCGAGCTTCCGGACACGATGCAGACCATTCGCAACACGGTCGAGATCTCGCTGATGAAAATCGTCGCCGGGCTGATCGTTCCGATCGCGTTCGCTCTGCTGCTCAACGAGGCCAGAATCATGTGGTTCAAGCGTACGGTGCAAAGCCTCGTGTATTTGCCCCACTTTATGTCCTGGGTTATCCTGGGCGGCATTCTGATCGACGTTCTCTCCATCAACGGAGGCGTGTTTAATCAAATTCTCGCTTCGCTCGGCATCGAGCCGATCTTCTTCTTCGGAGACGAAGCGTGGTTTCGGGTCATGCTGATCGGGACCGACGTCTGGAAGGAATTCGGCTTCTCGACGATCGTCTATCTGGCCGCGCTGACGGGAATCAGTCCCGCTCTGTACGAGGCAGCCTCGATAGACGGAGCCAGCCGTTGGCAGCGGATCGTCTATATTACGCTGCCTGGCATTCTGCCCGTCGTCGTGCTGATGTCCACCCTAAGCCTCGGCAACGTGCTCAACGCCGGCTTCGACCAGATCTTCAATCTGTACAATCCGATGGTCATCGGCACCGCGGACATTATCGACACTTACATTTACCGCATGGGCCTTATCCAGGCGCAGTACGGGCTGGCCACCGCCATCGGACTGATGAAGTCGCTGATCGGCTTCGCGCTGATCGTGACCTCGTATCGACTGGCTTACCGCTACGCGAATTACCGCATTTTCTAAAGGACGGAGCGACGCTATATGAGAATACGCCTGCAACGCTTCCAGGCTTTCGACCTCTTGAACTACGTCTTGCTGGCCGCCGTCTCCCTGCTCTGTCTCGTCCCGATCTGGCATATCGCCATGGTCTCCCTGAGCGGGGAAGGACCGGCCAACCAATATGTCGTCGGACTGCTCCCGATCGAGTTCAACTTTACCGCCTACGCCAACATTTTACGGTTGGATAAATTTTGGGACGCGTTCGGCGTGTCGATGACGCGGGTACTGCTGGGCGGCTTGATCAATTTTATGCTGACCGTCATGATGGCTTACCCGCTGTCCAAGGAAAGCAGTTATTTCCGAAGCCGCAACTTCTACATCTGGGCGCTCGTCTTCACGATGCTGTTCAGCGGCGGACTCATCCCGGCCTACATGGTTATCAACGAACTGAACCTCATCGATACGATTTGGGCGCTCGTCTTGCCGGGAGCCGTTCCGGTATTTAACGTCATTCTGATGATCAACTTCATGCGCCAGCTCCCCAAGGAGTTGGAGGAAGCCTGTCTCGTCGACGGAGCGTCGCAATGGGCGATCATGACGCGGATCTACGTTCCTCTGTCGCTTCCGGTCATCGCGACCGTCACGCTGTTCAGCGTGGTCGGCCACTGGAACTCCTGGTTCGACGGGCTGATCTACATGAACCAGACGTCGAACTATCCGCTGCAGACGTATCTGCACGTCGTGCTCGCTTCCCGCAACCTTGTGAACGCCGACCAGAATTCCGTCATGGCCTCGCTGACGAACCGTTCCGCGATCTCGGCGCAGATCATTCTGGCTTCGCTTCCGATTCTTGTCGTCTACCCGTTTCTTCAGCGCTTCTTCATCCACGGCATCGTGATGGGGTCGGTGAAGGAATAAGCTTGCCCGCCTGTCCGGCCGCTCTTCTCGCGGCCGGACAGGCGGCGTTATGAACCGTGCATCCCCTTCAGAACCCCCGCGAAATAAAGCCACTACGATCCAACGCACGCATATCTGCGGGATTACCGACAAAAATGATCAGGGAATTCCCTGATACACGAAATCCCGATTTCATGATACGATGATGGCATGGAAAGTGAAAACATTCACAATATATAAGTGAAAATTTTCACAACAGGAGGAGCGCTATGACTAGAGAGAAACTGCTGCTGATCGGCAACGGCATGGCCGGCGTGAGAACCATTGAAGAAATGTTGGAGCGGTCCCCCCATCAATACGAGATTACGATTATCGGCGAAGAGCCGTATACGAATTACAATCGCATCATGCTCTCGAACGTATTGCAAAAAAAGATGACGGTGGATGAGATTATTACGAATCCCCTGCAATGGTACGAGGATAACGGCATTACGCTCATTCATCACGATCCGGCGATCCGATTGGACCCGCAAGCCAAGCAAGTCTTGACGGCCGGCGGTCAACGCGTCCGCTATGACAAATGTATTATCGCGACAGGGTCAAGATCCTTTATCCTGCCCGTAGAGGGCGCGGAGCTGGAAGGCGTGCTGGGCTTCCGCACTATCGACGACACGCTGCAAATGATCGAGCAGGCCAAGCGGTACAAGCGGGCTGCGGTCATCGGCGGCGGGCTGTTGGGACTTGAAGCTGCCAAAGGCTTGGTCGATCAGGGCATGGACGTAACGGTCGTCCATCTGGAGAAATGGCTGATGGAGACGCAGTTGAACGAGCCTGCCGGAAATTTGCTCAAGAAGGATTTGGAAAAGCAAGGCATTCGATTTCTGATGGAGAAAAAAACGACGCGGATTCTTGGGACGGACAGAGCGGAAGGCCTTGAATTCAGCGACGGCAGCACTTTGGAGGCGGATTTGGTCATTATGGCCGTCGGCATCCGGCCGGTAACCGGGCTGGCCAAGGACGCGGGGCTGCATGTCGAACGGGGAATCGTCGTTGACGATTTCATGGCGACAAGCGCGGCGGACGTGTATGCGGTCGGGGAATGCGCACAACATAACAAGATGGTTTACGGTCTGGTCGCTCCGCTGTACGAACAAGGGAAAGCGCTGGCTGATCTGCTCACCAACCGCCCAACGGACGGCTATAAAGGCAGCACGGTATCTACTTCGCTGAAAGTGTCCGGCTGCGACCTGTTCTCGGCGGGCATCATCCGCGAGAGCGACGACGTGAAAGGCATTGAAGCTTATAACGGCTTGAACAACAGCTACAAAAAGCTGTTCATCCGAGATCGTCATATTGTCGGCATCGTGCTGTACGGCGATACGTCCGAAGAAAACCGCTATTACAAAATGCTGCGGAACGAGACCGATATTAGCGCTTTGAATCCGGTCACGCTGCTGGCGTCCGCCGACGATGAGGCAAGCGAAAGCGTAGCGCAGTGGGACGATGCCGATACGGTATGCGGCTGCAACGGCATCACGAAGGGAACGATCGTGAATGCGATCCATACGCAGCAATTGACCTCCGTCGCCGATGTTGTCCGCTGCACCAAAGCCGGCAACTCCTGCGGCAAATGCAAGCCGATGATCGGCGAGCTGCTCACTCACGTCTTGGGCGACAAAGTTACGCTTGCGCCGACGGGCATTTGCGGCTGCACCGACCTGACCAGGGACGACATCGTGCTGCAAATTCACGAGAAGGGTCTGACAACATCGAAGGACGTATTCCGGGAGCTGGGCTTCCGCAATGCCGAGGGCTGTTCGAAATGCCGCCCGGCGATCAATTTCTACCTGAATGTGACCTTCCCGAACGAGCATCAGGATGAGAAAGAGTCGCGCTTCGTCAACGAACGCATGCACGGCAACATTCAGAAGAACGGCAGCTTCTCGGTCATTCCTCGCATGAGAGGAGGCCAAACGACGCCGCAGCAGCTGCTGAAAATCGCCCAAGTCGCGGAAAAGTACAATGTGCCGCTTGTCAAAGTCACGGGAAGTCAGCGCATCGGCTTGTACGGCGTGAACAAAGAGGATCTTCCGCACATTTGGGAAGAGCTCGATATGACTTCCGCTTCGGCCTATGCCAAAGCCGTTCGCTCCGTCAAAACCTGCGTGGGCGCCAACTTCTGCCGCTTCGGCACGCAGGATTCGATGGGGCTCGGCATTAAGCTGGAGGAGCGCTACGAATATATCGATACCCCGCACAAATTCAAAATGGGCGTATCGGCTTGTCCCCGCAGCTGCGTGGAAAGCGGCGTGAAAGACTTCGGAGTTATCGGCGTGGAAAACGGCTTCCAGATTTACATCGGCGGCAACGGCGGAACGGAAGTGAAGGAAGCGCAATTGCTGACGACGGTCGAAACGGAGCAGGAGGTCATCGACCTGTGCGGCGCCATGCTGCAATACTACCGCAAGACAGGCAACTATGCCGAACGCACGGCCCCTTGGCTTGAGCGCCTTGGCTTCGAGCATGTCAAATCGGTGCTGCTCGATCCGGAGCAGAGCAGAGCTTTGCTGGCGGAGCTGGATGCAGCGGTAGCCGGCAAACGCAAAGACCCTTGGACCGAGGTTCGCAACAATGAGAATAAAGAAAAAGAGCTTTATACAGTAGGGAGAGGATAAGGATGGGAACGACTCAAATCAAACAAAAGGTGTATGTCGCATGCTTCGATGAACTGCCGCCTCGCATCGGACGCGAGGTGGTCGTCGAAGGCCGTAAAATCGCCGTGTTCCGCTTATCTGACGATCGGGTTAAAGCAATTGGCGGAGTTTGCCCGCACAAGCAAGGGCCGCTTGCCGAAGGCATCGTAGCCGGCGAATACGTCTTCTGCCCGCTGCACGAGTACAAAGTGTCTTTGATCGACGGCAAAGTTCAAGAACCGGACGATGGCTGCGTGCCCACGTACGACACCCTTGTTGAAGAAAACAAAGTTTACGTGCTGGTATAAGCCAAATAAGAGATGCGTCTTCCCGCGGGAGGGAGATAGAGATGTTCAAACAAAATGTGGAAGCGATTGTGGAAGCCGGCGTCGCCAAAGCGAATTATATGAAGCGAGAGAAGCTCGGCTATTTTATTGCGACGATGCTGGCAGGGGCTTACGTTGGCTTCGGAATTATTCTCATCTTTACGTTAGGAGCCCCCCTCGCCCAATCCGGATCGCCCTTTCAGCCGTTAGTCATGGGGGCAAGCTTCGGCATTGCCTTGACCTTGGTCATCATTGCCGGAGCGGAATTGTTTACGGGCAACAACATGATTTTCACGATCAGTACGCTAGCCGGCAGAACCTCCGTCCGAGATACGCTGAACAACTGGCTGATCGTATTCATCGGCAACCTGGCGGGGGCGGTTCTATTCGCTTTGCTGGTGAAAGGCTCGGGACTGTTCAATGCCGTGCCCGCGGATCACTTAGTTTTTACCGCCGCAGTGAAAAAGATGACCGCGCCGTATTCGGAATTGTTTTTTCGCGGCATCCTTTGTAACTGGCTCGTCTGCCTCGCCGTCTGGATGAGCATCAAGCTGAAAAGCGAAGGCGCTAAAATGTTTGCCATCTGGTGGTGCTTATTCGCCTTCATTGCCAGCGGCTACGAGCATAGCGTGGCGAATATGACCTTGCTGAGCGTGGCGCTGATCCTGCCGCAGCATCCCGAAGCGGTTACTGCGGCTGGCTGGCTGCATAACATGGTCCCCGTAACGCTGGGCAATATGGTCGGCGGCATTCTATTCGTAGGCTTGGCGTATTGGAGAATATCTCCCGTGCGAAAAAGCGAGGCTGTTGAGTATACCCCAAGTCAACCGAAGAAAGCTGCGAACCTGTGAGCGATCTCGCTCTCGATGAACCGGAGCTGTCTCATAAGTAAAGGAGTACAAGATTATCGATGAAAAAGAAGGGCATCTATCTCCTGGAGACTGCCTCATACGTTCCTGAAATCACCTCATAACGGGTTTACCGTTCCCATTTCAGGATCACGCTTTTGGGGCCCCCGCAAAGTAATCGGAATAAGCTTCGAAGCTTAACGTCACTTTGTGGGGTATCTTGCATCGGAAGGAGATAGATGCCCATTACCC
>Ga0065721_10048962_pt1 | contig 55933 bp, 54 predicted proteins | sample Mesricmetagenome_FD_59108 | JGI IMG/M metagenome (GOLD analysis project Ga0065721, IMG submission 59108) | Mesophilic microbial community from rice straw/compost enrichment Sample: eDNA_1 v2 (version 2) | ecosystem: Engineered > Solid waste > Grass > Composting > Bioreactor | place: USA: Davis... | reverse complement strand
CCCAGCGGGGAGAAGTGCCGAGCGGATGCGAGGCGATGAGGGGGAGGCCGAAGGCCTCACATCACTTGCACGTCGTTCGAGGATTTTGCTTGCGCCCCCTCATCCGGCCCTTCGGGCCACCTTCTCCCCGCCGGGGAGAAGAGGAAACCACCCCCACCCTTGTCATCCCCCATCCGCTATGCAAAAAGCCGGCCTCGCATTTCGGGCACGCGGCGCGTCGCCCTTTCCGTCCGGGCAGGTCCCGGTTTTCGGCACTCATCGACAGTAGAAGGAGCGGCGGCCATGGCGGAGGCGCTTGGGCTTGATTTCGGCACGACCAATACGGTGCTCGCGGTCACCGGCGCGGCAGACGAGACCCGTTCGCTCGCCTTCACCTCGTCGGCCGGCGTGACCGACAGCATGCGCACTGCGCTCTCCTTCCTGAAGGATCCGCAGCTTGGTGCGCGCGCCCTGAAGGTCGAGGCCGGTCAGGCGGCGATCCGCACCTTCATCGACAATCCCGGCGAATGCCGTTTCCTGCAGTCGATCAAGACCTTCGCCGCCTCGCCGCTGTTCCAGGGCACGATCGTCCATGGCCGCCGCTTTCAGTACGAGGATCTGATGGAGGTCTTCCTGAAGCGGCTCGAGGCCTATGCCGGCGATGGCTGGCCGGCGGAAACCCGCCGCATCGTCGCCGGACGCCCGGTGCATTTCGCTGGCTCCAGCGCCGATCCGGCGCTCGCCGTCGAACGCTACAACGAGGCGCTGACGCGTCTGAACTTCCCCGAGATCCACTACGTCTACGAGCCGGTCGCAGCGGCCTTCTACTTCGCCCGCACGCTGACCGCCGACGCCACCGTGCTGGTCGCCGACTTCGGTGGCGGCACCACCGACTATTCGCTGATCCGCTTCGAGCGCAAAGCCGGCCACATCTCGGCTACGCCGATCGGTCATTCCGGTGTCGGCATTGCCGGCGACCAGTTCGATGCACGCATCATCGAGCATCTAGTGGCGCCAGAGATCGGCAAGGGCAGCCGGTTCAGGAGCTTCGACAAGCTGCTCGACGTGCCGAGCAACTATTACGTCAACTTCTCGCGCTGGAACCAGCTCTCGGTGTTCAAGACCTCGAAGGAATACGCGGACCTCAAGTCGCTGGTGCGGCAGGCACTGGAACCGGAAAAGCTGGAACTCTTCATCGACCTGATCGAAAACGACGAGGGCTATCCGCTCTACCAGGCGGTGTCGGCCACCAAGATGGCGCTGTCGGCAGCGGACGAAGCCGAGTTCCGCTTCGCTCCCCTCGGCGCCGCGGGACAGAAGACCGTCAAACGCGGCGATTTCGAACGCTGGATCGCTGACGACCTCGCCGAGATCGAGGCGGCGCTCGACGACGTCTTTGCCAGGACAGAAACCACGCCCGCCGATGTCGACCGAGTCTTCCTCACCGGCGGAACCTCCTTCGTGCCGGCGGTGCGGCGCATCTTCACCGAACGCTTCGACGCCTCGCGCATCGAGAGCGGCGGCGAACTGGTCTCGATCGCCCATGGTCTCGCGCTGATCGGCGAACGCTATGACATCGCCGAGTGGACGATCTGAGGCTCCCCCGCGGGGCTTTATAATTCCGGATACAATCGAAACTTAACCGTTCGGGGTTAAGTTTCCGCATCTGCTAAAGCATGTCGAACGACAACCGGCAACGGTTTCGGGATCGGACATGTGAACAAAGACCTGAAGCGGCAAGCGATCTTCAAGGATCGCGGCTCGCTTCGGAAGAGAGGCGGGCGATGGTGGCGGCGAAACTCGGGCTGATCGTGCTCGGGTCGCTTTCTCTCCTGATCGGATTCATCTGGGTCGGTCAGGGGTTCGGCAATTATCCGAATTCCGACACGATCGTGGTGGTCGATCAGTCGGTATGGATCGGACGGGGCGTCGTCGCGCTGCTCGCCGGCCTGGCTTTGCTCGTCTGGTCAGAACTGCTGCAGCGACGGCAGCGGTGAAGCGTCGCGCGGCTACCTTCCCCTTCAACGAAACGGTTTCCTTCCTCCCTCCTCTGCTCTAGAACGGGAGCATGACCCCTGCCCGCGACATGACGCCCGCCGAGCTGGCCGCGCTTCTGCATTTTTATGCGGATGCCGGCGTGGAATGGCTCGTCGAGGAGGAACCGGTCAACCGGGTGGCGGCCTTTGCCGCCGAGAAGGCGGCGCGGCAGGCGCTGGTCGAGAGCGCCCGGGCTCAGGAGCAGCTGGCGGGCCAGCCAGGCTCTCAAACCACAGCGCCCCGGAGCGCCGCCTCCCGCGAGCGCGCCGCACCACAGCGGCCTGCAGAACCCGCTCCGCCGGCCCGCGCGCCGGCCATGACGGTTCCTGACGAGCATGCCGTCACGGACGCACGCTTTGCCGCCGAGAGCGCCCGTTCGCTCGCCGAGCTGAAGACCGCCGTCGAGGCCTTTTCCGGCTGCAACCTCAAGACCAGCGCGCGCTCGACCATCTTCGCCAGCGGCGATCCTTCCGGCGGGGTGATGGTGATCGGCGGCATGCCGAGCGCCGACGACGATCGCGAGGGCGAGGCTTTTTCCGGCCGGGCCGGGCTCCTGCTCGACCGCATGCTCGCCTCGATCGGCCTTGACCGCGGCACCGTGCTCATCACCACCGTCGTCCCGTGGCGGCCGCCGGGCGACCGGGCGCCAACCCGGCTGGAGGCGGAAATCTGCCGCCCGTTCATCGACCGGCAGATCGAGCTTGCCGAACCGCGCCTGGTGCTGCTGCTCGGCAATTTCACCGCCCGCTTCTTCTTCAACGCGCAGGAGACCATCCACAGCCTGCGCGGCCACTGGCGCGACATCGCCTGCGGCAGCCATACGGTGCCGGCACTCGCCTGCCTGCATCCGCAGGAACTCCTCGCAGCACCTGCCGGCAAGGCACTGGCGTGGCGCGACCTGCTCGATTTCAAGCGACGCCTTTCGGCGTCAAACTGATGAATAAATCGGCAAAAAATGACAGGCCCGCGACAAGCGTCATGCGTTAGCTGCATGGCTGCTACGCAACCACAGCGCTTGCAGAATCATGTTGCACTGCAATATTGGACACTGAGGGAGAGACTTAAAGAAGCAAGGAGCTTTGCCGTGACTACCCGTTTCCGCCCCATTCACTGCCAGTTCGGCGGTCTGCGCCATGCCGGTGAACGGATGCGCCCGGGCGACGTGCGTCAGGGTTTTGCTTCTCCCGCCAACGAACAGATCAGCGGCTGGACTCAGGCTCACGCATCTCGCGTCGCCCGGCCTGCTGGCGGATCGAACGGTGGCTTCTGAAAAGTCTCGCTCGGGGGAACTCTCACGAGGGCTCTCGGTTATTTGTGCAATGCACAAATCAAAGCCCAAGGGAGACGCAACCGCCTCCGGGCACGCAACTGCCAGCTATGAAGGGAGTGCAAGATGACCAATTTTCATCCGATCGCCACAATGCGCGAATTCGTTGAGCAGATTGGCCGCGCCGTCAACGCTTCCGCTGAATACAGCCGGGCAACCGACCCCAAGGCTCGCCGGACCGCCAAGCGTCACGGTCAGACCAACCTCTACATCCCACTGTAAAAATCCCGTTCCGCGAAGTTCCTTCGGGCGCCGGTCAGTCGTTGCCCTTGCCGGCGAGCTTTGCCTTGGCCCAGTCGAATACCTCGTCGACGATCGAGAACTTGATCGCCGCCCAACCGCAATATTCCTCGACATAGTCGCGTGACATCGACATGTGGGTCTTCTTCGTCTCGTCGTGCCAGGCTAGGCAGCCGGTTTCGACGGCCTTGCGCAGCAGGCGCTGCAGATGCGTACGCGACATCAGGAAGTGGCTCGCCATGGCGCGGGCATCGATCCGGCCGAGATCATAGCTTTCGCCCGTCTCCTCCGGATCGACGCGGCTGATCAGTTCATCCATCACCAGGCCACCCGATTCCGTCCACATGAACATGGCGATCCGGGGCGGCGGGTCCCGCCAGTTCTCGTCTTCGATGCAGCGGCGGGCGATGCGCGGCTGGCTGAGCCGGAACAATTCGGGCGCGGCCTGGAATTGCTCGACACGATTCCCGCCATCGACGTAATCGAGCGCGGCCAGATTGCTCTGGAACCAGCGCATCATCCCCTCCAGACTGACATCGGTGGCCTCGAAGCGGCGCGGTCGTTTCCCGCCGTTCTCCGCCACCCGCATGTAGCGATAGGTCATCACTTGGTCGAGGAAGTTCAGGACCGTGTTGCGGCTCGCCGCCTTGACCGAGAGAATCATGTCCTTCAGTCGGCCGGTCGTCAGCCCGGTACCGGGCACGGCAGGATCGTATTCCAGATAGAGTGCGAAGGCTGCCTGGCTCAGCAGCCATCGTTGGTGGGAAGCGAGGAAACGCGACAGTCTCGGATTGGCATCGAAGTGCGCCTGCAACTCCATGGCCATCATCTTCAGCGCAACCAGAAAACGCGGCGAGGATCGAAGCTCCGTCGCGGTCAAACTCATATCAGGATCCTTCGGCAGAACAGGCGGGCGACCAAGACCAACCGAGACCCACTCGGAACCGGGAACATCGAGCCCGGATAACATCCATAGAAACGCACCCTGCCATTACTAACAATTGTCAATTATTGTCATTAGGTTGCCTCATTTTCACCGCGTGAAAACCATCTTGGCAAGGGCACTTTTAACAAAATGTGAGTTATTTTCAGGTTCTGCGCGTGAATATTCACCGCACGCGCAAGCATTGATTGAGAATGGCGAAGCGCCGCCGTCGGAATGGAAACGTCGTATCGTGTCGCAATCGACAGCCCACTGAAAAGCGAATAAGGGCAAGCTCAAATATCACGCCCGGATACCGCCGATGTTCGCCAGCTTCACCTCGATCGCCACGCTCATGTTCTCGACCCTGCTGATGATGACGGGGTTCGGTCTCATGAACTTCATGGTGCCGCTTCGCTCGATCTCGGAGGGATGGTCGACCTTCACCATCTCCGTCATCGCCACCGGCTATACGTTCGGCTTCACGCTGTCATGCATCGTCACGCCGATCTTCGTGCGGCGAGTCGGCCATGTGCGGGTGTTCAGCGCGCTGGTCACGCTGCTCACGGTCTCGATTCTCTCTTGCGCCCTGATCATCGACTGGCGTGCCTGGTTCATGTTCCGCGGCATCGCCGGCTTCGCCATCGCCGGCGCCTATCTGGTTATCGAGAGCTGGCTCAACGAGCGCGTCACCAACGACAATCGCGGCGCTCTCTATTCGATCTACATGGTGACCTGCCTGGTCGGCTCGATCGGCGGGCAATACCTCGTGCCGCTCGGCGATCCGAACGGTTTCGAGCTGTTCATCCTGTGCGGCCTGATTTTCTCGCTGGCGCTCTTTCCGACCGCGCTGTCGACGGCCAAGTCGCCGGCGCCGATCGCCACCGCCCGCTTCGACCTGATGCGGCTCTATCGCCGTTCGCCAGTCGCCTTCGTCGGCTCCCTGCTCTCCGGCGCGCTGTCGGGAACCTGGGGCAGCCTCGGCGGCGTCTATACGCAGAATATCGGCATGACGACCGCCCAGGGCGCCACGCTGCTCTCGGCCTTTCTTGCCGGTGGAGCAATCGCCCAGGTCCCGCTCGGGCGCATCTCCGACCGGATCGATCGCCGCTACGTGATGGTCTTTTCCGGCGCGTTCGGCTTTCTCTCCTGCGTCGTCATGGCGCTCTTCCAGGGCAGCGGCGTGATTCCGGTCTACATCGCAGGCTTCTTCGTCGGCTCTGTGCTTTATCCGGTCTATGCGCTGAACGCCGCGCATGCCAACGACCTCGCAGAGCCGGACGAGTACGTCACCATCTCCAGTGCCATCATGATCCTCTACGGGCTCGGCACCGTGTCCGGGCCGCTGATGGGGGGTACGCTGATGCAGTGGTTCGGGCCGCTCGGGCTGATCTCCTTCCTCGCAGCCTCCTTCGCCGCCTATGCCGGCTATTCCGGCTGGCGCATCACCCGCCGCACCGGCGAGGTGCCGGACAAGGCCGATTTCCAGGCGATGCCAATTCCGGTGCTCGGCACAGACGCTGCAAACGCGCCGAATGCCCTGCACGGCGACGTCAACGACAATCGCTGACCGTTTTTACTGCGGGGTCGAGGCCTTGCGCGCCGCGCGACGTTCGAGGCCGAGCCGGTGTTCGCGGTAGATGATGAAGATGCCGGCTGCCACCACGATCGCCGCGCCGATGGCGGTCGAGAGCGTCGGCACCTCGCCGAACAGGAAATAGGCTATCACCGATCCGAAGATGATCGAGGTGTATTCGAACGGCGCGATGGTGGAGACGTCGGCGTAGCGGTAGCTCTCCGTCAGCAGGATCTGCCCGACGCCGCCGCAGAAGCCCGCCATCACCATCAGCGCCAGCGCTTCCCATGACAGGATCACCCAGCCAAAGAACCAGGTGACGGCCGACAGCAGGGAGGCGACGAGCGAGAAGTAGAGCACGATCGTCGGCGTCTTTTCCTCCCTGACAAGTTGGCGGACCTGCAGCATTGCGGCCGCGCCGAGGGCGGCCGACAGCAGCACCGCGATCGCCCCCACGGCCGCATCCGATTGCAGCCCGTGCTCCCTGAACAGGGTGAGCTTCGGCCAGGATATGATCATCACGCCGACGAGCCCGACGGTGACGGCCGACCAGCGGTAGAAGCGCACGGTCTCGCGCAGGAACACGGCGGCGAAGATCACGGCGATCAGCGGCATGGCGTAGCCGATCGCGATCGCGTCAGGCATCGGCAGCAGGATCAGCCCATAGAAGCCGGCGCTCATTGCAGAGATGCCGATCAGGCCACGCTTCAGGTGACCGATCGGATTGTTGGTGTGCAGGCCGGCACGCAACTCCCCTTTCCATGCAAGATAGACGATGATCGGAACGAGCGCGAAGGCCGAGCGGTAGAAAGTGATCTGGCCCAGAGGAATGCCGCTTCCGGCGAGCTTGATGCTGGTCTGCATGCCGAGGAAGAACACGATCGAGGACACCTTCATCAGGATGCCTGTGAGCGGATTGGACTGATCGGACGACATGCATGGCTCGCGGAAGATGAGCGGAAGCGGGCGGAGGACGGTCGAGCGCCCGTCGTCGGCGAGAGGCCGGAACGCACCGGCGGCAGACTTGCACGTCCCGCCGGGGGAGGCAAGGGCGGCAGAACTATTGTCAGTTGCGCCAATACGATACAGTAAACTCGAAAATTCGATCCCGCGACTGTTCAAACCGCTAAAAGTCCTAGAATTGCGGGAGGGTTAACCTTTTACAAACCATAGGCTCATAACTTTCTCGATAGATTCAAGGGCGGGCGAGGCAATTTATACAGTCCGTATTTTAGAAAACAGACATCGCGAAAGTAATTCCATGCAGGAAAAGCAATCTGCCGCGACATTATCCGAGGACATGGTTGTCACGCCGCGTTCGATGCGGCTGGTGACGGAAGGTATCGGTGCTGATGTCGGCCGCTTCAGCGAGGACAATCGCCATGTCGTTCGGCAGATCCGGCTGATCGCGATCAACGCCCTCATCGAGGCGGCCCGGGCCGGAGAGACGGGCAAGGGTTTCGCCGTTGTCGCCAACGAGGTTCAGCGCCTCGCCCAGAACGCCGCCGACATCGCCGCGCGGTTTCAGGAAGACGTGGTCGGCCGTATCGAGCTAGGCCGCGAAATGGCCGATGCGCTCGTGCACGAGATGGAGGGAGTCCGGCTGACCGATCTCGCCCAGACGCTGGTGCAGTTCATCGTCCGCAACCTGTTCGAACGTACTGCCGACGTCCGCTGGTGGGCGACCGACCCGGCACTCTGGCAGGCGCTGCAGGAGCCGACGGAAACCTCCGCCGCCTATGCCGCCGAGCGCCTTGGCGTGATCAACCGCTTCTACACCGTCTACCTCGACCTCGTGATGACCGATGCCAGCGGTCGTGTGATCGCCTCGGCCAATCCGAAGTACCAGCGGACCCTCAAGAACTATAATTTCGCCGGAGAATCCTGGTTCACGGCCGCCCGCCAGTGCGAAACCGGCGACGACTACGTCGTTGACGAGGTCAAGGCGAGCCATCTGCACGACAACCGCGACGTCCTGGTCTACGCGACCGGCATCCGCGAGGGCGGACGCTCGGACGGCGCCCTCCTCGGGACGCTCGGCGTCTATTTCGACTGGCAGGAACAGGGCCGCGCGATCGTCGAGAAGGAAGCCAACCTGCCTCCGGCAGTCGCCGCCCGCACCGAAGTGCTGCTGCTCGATGGCGGCATGCGCGTGATCGCCTCCAGCAACCCTGCCCGGCGCTTCACCCATTTCGCCCTCAACAACCCTTCGGGCCACCCTAGGGGTAGTTATTATGACAACAACGGCTGTATCGTCGCCTATGCCAAGACGCTCGGCTACGAGGACTACGACGGCCTCGGCTGGTACGGCGTGATCATCCAGCAGACGGAATCCGACGAAGCTGTGCGGGCCAGCCTGGGCATCAAGTAGAGCCAATTTCTGACAAAAGTCAAAAAATCCCCTGTGAAATGCCGGAAATACTCACGGCTATTTGCTTCCGTTTTAACAATCGTTCAGATTTTGATGTAAACATCCGCTGACGTGCCCACCTTCTGGGGCGAAACGGTCCAGGGGCGAAACGAAGTCAGCGCATAGCCAGAAAATCAGGACAGACGATGCGAACAGATACGGGCCAGGTTATTCATCTGGCAGACTACCGACCCACTGACTTCGTTCTTGAGCGGGTCGATCTGACCTTCGAACTGGACCCGACCGAAACCAAGGTCGAAACGCGTCTGATCTTCCATCGCCGCGAAGGCGCCGATCCTTCCGCCCCGCTCGTCCTCGACGGCGACCAGCTCACCCTGACGAGCCTGCTGTTCGACCAGATGGAGATGGATCCGGCCCGCTACACCGCGACGCCGGAAAGCCTGACGATCCGCGACCTGCCGGCCACCGAACCGTTCGAGATCACGGTCACCACGCTGATCAATCCAGAGGCCAATACCCAGCTGATGGGTCTCTACCGCTCCAACGGCATCTATTGCACCCAGTGCGAGGCCGAGGGCTTCCGCCGCATCACCTATTTCCCCGACCGGCCGGACGTGCTGTCCGTCTATACGGTCAACATCATCGCCGACAAGGAAGCCAACCCGCTCCTGCTGTCGAACGGCAATTTCCTCGGCGGCGCCGGCTACGGAGAAGGCAAGCACTTCGCCGCCTGGTTCGATCCCCATCCGAAGCCGTCCTACCTGTTCGCGCTGGTCGCCGGTGACCTCGGTGTCGTGGAGGATACCTTCACCACCGCGTCGGGCCGTGAGGTCGCGCTGAAGATCTATGTCGAGCACGGCAAGGAGAGCCGTGCGACCTATGCCATGGACGCGCTGAAGCGGGCAATGAAGTGGGATGAGCAGGTGTTCGGTCGTGAATACGACCTCGACATCTTCATGATCGTCGCCGTCTCCGACTTCAATATGGGGGCCATGGAGAACAAGGGCCTCAACATCTTCAACGACAAGTACGTGCTGGCCGATCCGGAAACGGCGACGGACCAGGACTATGCCAATATCGAGGCGATCATCGCCCACGAATATTTCCACAACTGGACCGGCAACCGCATCACCTGCCGCGACTGGTTCCAGCTGTGCCTGAAGGAAGGCCTGACCGTCTTCCGCGACCACGAATTCTCCGCCGACATGCGCTCCCGTGCGGTGAAACGCATCGCCGAGGTCCGCCATCTGCGCTCGGAGCAGTTCCCGGAGGATGCAGGCCCCCTCGCCCATCCGGTGCGCCCGACGAAGTATCGTGAGATCAACAACTTCTACACGACCACTGTCTACGAGAAGGGCTCCGAGGTCACGCGGATGATCTCGACCCTGCTCGGTCGCAACGACTTCAAGAAGGGCATGGACCTCTACTTCGAGCGCCATGACGGCGAGGCCGCGACGGTCGAGGATTTCGTCAAGTGCTTCGAGGACGCCAGCGGGCGTGATCTCAGCCAGTTCTCGCTCTGGTACCACCAGGCAGGCACGCCTCAGATCACGGTGTCGACCTCCTACGACGCGACCGCGAAGACCTTCACCGTCTCGCTCGAGCAGATGATCCCCGCCACGCCCGGCCAGCCGACCAAGGAGCCGATGCACATCCCGCTGAAGTTCGCGCTGCTGTCGGACAACGGTTCGGAAATGACGCCCGCCTCCGCCACCGGCGGCGAGGTGACCGGCGATGTACTGCATCTCACGGGACGCGCGCAGAACTTCGTCTTCTCCGGCATCGGCTCGCGGCCGGTGCTCTCGCTGAACCGCGGCTTCTCCGCCCCGGTTACGCTGCATTTCACCCAGAGCGTCGAGGATCTCGGGCTGATCGCCCGCCACGAGAGCGATCTCTTCGCCCGCTGGCAGGCCGTCACCGATCTGGCACTGCCCGCACTCACCGCCGCGGCCGCCAGCGCCCGCAAGGACGAGGCCGTCACCGTCAGCCCGGCGCTGGTCGAGGCACTGCTCGACATCGCCGGAAACGAGGCTCTGGAGCCGGCCTTCCGTGCCCAGGCGCTGTCGCTGCCGAGCGAGGCCGACATCGCCCGTGAACTCGGTGCCAACAACGATCCCGACGCCATCCGCACCGGCCGCCAGGCGGTGCTGACCGCGGTTGCCGAAGCCGGCAAGGACGTGTTCTCCGGTATCTATGCCGCCCTGTCGCAGAAGACCGGCAGTTTCAGCCCGGACGCGGCCAGTGCCGGCCGTCGCGCGCTGAAGAACGTCGCGCTCTCGTATCTGACGCTGTCGGAAAAGACGCCCGCCCTTTCGGCCAAGGCTTTCGCCGAGGCCGACAACATGACGGATCTGGCGCAGGCGCTGACGATCCTGGTGCATAATTTCCCCGAGTCCACCGAGGCGGCCGAGGCCCTCGCGACCTTCGAGGCCCGCTTCCGCGACAACGCGCTCGTGATCGACAAGTGGTTCGCCACGCAGGCAACCATCCCGGGTGCCACCGCACTCGACCGCGTCGTCGCGCTGATGGACAATCCGCACTACAAGGGCGCCAATCCGAACCGCGTGCGTTCGCTGATCGGCACCTTCGCCTTCGGCAACGCCACCGGCTTCAACCGTGCGGACGGCGCGGCCTACGAACTGCTCGCCTCGCAGATCCTCGACATCGACCGGCGCAACCCGCAGCTCGCCGCGCGCCTGCTCACCTCGATGCGCTCCTGGCGCCTGCTCGAGCCCTCCCGCGCCGACAAGGCCCGCGCCGCGCTGGCGCGGATCGAGAAGGCCGAAGCCCTGTCCACCGATGTCCGCGACATCGTCGACCGCATGCTGAAGGGGTGATGCACGTGGGAGATTGCAAGACTCCCGCCCTCGCCCTTCGAGGGTCGCTCCGCTCCCGCCTCAGGGTGAGGGCTACCGATGATGGCACGGCGACCTCGACACTCATCTCAGCAGGTCAGCAGTCGCGGTAATCTCAACGCCCCTCATCCTGAGGTGGCCGGCAAAGCCGGCCCTCGAAGGATCACAGCCGCACGGGGCCGCGACGTGACAGCTCCGGAAGCCGTTCGTAGGCGTAGGCAATCAGGGCTTCCTTCTTGCGCCGGTTCCACCCCTTGATCTGCCGCTCGCGCGCGATCGCATCGATGATGCGATCATAAACTTCCATGAAGACGAGTTCGACCGGGCGACGTCTGGCCGTGTAGCCGTCATAGACGCCGGCATTGTGCTCCCACAGCCTGGCATGAACGTCCTGCTTGGTCAGGCCCGTGTAGTACGAGCCGTCACTGCAGCGCAGGATGTAGACCGTGACCTCCATGAAAGATCGCTCCGCAAAGAAACGTTCATCCGAGCAGAAATTTTCGGCGCGCACAACCACACGATCCCGGGGATTTCCATCCGCCCTCGCCCTTCGAGGGTCGCTCCGCTCCCGCCTCAGGGTGAGGGCTACAGATGATGGCACGGCGACCTCGACACTTATCTCAACAGGTCAGCAGTCGCGGTAATCTCAACGCGCCTCATCCTGAGGTGGCCGGCAAAGCCGGCCCTCGAAGGATCAAGGTCACACGCGCAGAGGGCGGAACGAAGGAGCGTACCCCCTACTCCTATCCCTCGTCCTCGTCTTCCTCGTCATCATCCGGATTGTCGATATACCATTGCGCGTCGAGATTGGCGCTGTTGAGCAGGTCCTCGTAGCAGAGCGTCATCTCGCGCTCGTCCGGGCTCCAGAAGGCGTTGGCGACGCCGCACTCCGCCGCCGTCAGGCGGATGCCGTCCTTGAGCTTGTACGTGCCGGAAAAGACCTCCTCCACCATCTCCAGCAGTTCGGCCTCGACGATCATATCGCGGAAATAGGCGAGCTGCGGGTTGGAGGTCGGCTTGTATTTGATGATGAACTTGGTTGTGTCGCCCTCTTCGGCTTCATAAGGCGCCAGCACCTTCCCCCAGCTCGCCACCAGGCTCTGATATTCGTCGGTGCACTGCTCGGTGCGGTATTCGGGAAAATCGACGGATTCGGCAAAGTAGGCGAAGCGCTCGGCATTCTTGCCGACCATCGCGCAGATCGTGCTGTAGGCGCGCTGCTCGTCGAGGCCGTGGCCATCCCAGAAGGCGAGCTCGTCGTCTTCCTCCGCCGCTCCGGCAATCAGGAACCAGACATTGGCCCAGTCCTCGACCACGACGTTCAGGTCCTCGTCCTCGGCCTCCAGCAGGAGGACGCTCGCCAGTCCGTCGACGGCGTCCTCCTCCTTGCCGAGCACCGGCAGCGAGAATTCCGAGATCAGCATGTGGCCCGCCTCGTGGAACACGGTGGCGATCGCCGTGTTCAGCACGAACTGGTCGACCTCCTCCGCCTGCTCCTCGGTGAGTTCTGTGTAGAGCTCCGGCGGCTCGGGCTCCACGGCACCGGCCGGCGCTGCGACGAGAAGCGGCTGAACGATACCGAGCGCCAGCGCGAGTTTCGAAATTCCTGCAATCGACCTTATCCCTGCCATGTTCCCCCACTGTCAGGACGTGTTCGTTTGACCGCAGGGTACCCCATTTGGGCTAATGTTTCCTTTCAGATTCAACCGTTTGGGAGGGCAGCAATAAAAAAAGACGATTCGAAATAAACACTTAAGATTTTGTTCACTCTCACGGTCTGGACAAGGCGAATCACCTTTGATTCATTCACATCAGATTCGGGCGAGCGGCGCCGCGAATCACACGAGGGATCAAGGCGGGACAATGGCGAACGCGCGGCGGGCAACCGCAGCCGACGAATGGCTGCGGCTGACATTTTCACGAGCATCAGCGTTCATCGACGGTTTGTCGTCGGACCATGTGTCGGGCGCGCGTCGGGCGGAAACCTTCTTCCGCCGCGCGATCCCGGTGCTGATCGTTGCCTTCCTGATCGTGGTCGCCCTGGCACGTACCATCGGCATTCTCGGCGAACACGCCCGGATGGAAGGTGCGGTCCGTCATTCGACCGCGCTCTCGGCATCGGTCGCCATGGCCGCCTTCGCGGAAAAGGATGCACTGTTCGACGCTGCAGACCGGACGGCGGCCGAGGCTCTGCTGCAGACCTTCCTGCCGCAGAACCGGCTTGATCCCGATGCCGTCATCCTGCTTGTTGATGCTTCCGGCACGGTGTTCGCCGGCTCCTCCTCCGCAGCGGGCTTTGTCGGTTACAAGCTGTCGGCGCTGCTGCCGGAAGTGGCGACTGTACGCCGCTTCGCCGACCGCAGCGGCGCGATCGAGACCCATATCGGCGGCGTGCCGCATTATGCCGTGCTGCAGCCGGTAAGCGGCGGCGCATTGATCGTCTCGGCCCATTCCCTGCAGGGCATTGCCGAATTCTGGCGCGACGAGGTGGCTCTCAACGTCACGCTGTTCGCCGGGGTTTCGATGATCCTTCTGGTCATCGTCTACGCCTATTTCCTGCAGGTCAAACGGGCGCGGGAAGCCGACGACATCTTCATGGAATCCAACGTCCGGGTCGAGACGGCGCTGTCGCGCGGCCGCTGCGGCCTCTGGGACTTCGACCTCACTTCGCGCCGGCTGTTCTGGTCGCGCTCGATGTACGAGATGCTTGGCATGCAGCCGACCGGCGAGACGCTGTGCTTCGGCGACGCCGCCAAAATGATGCATCCCGAGGATGGCAATCTCTATGCGCTTGCCCGCACGCTCGGCCGCGGCGAAAGCCGGCAGATCGACCATGTGTTCCGCATGCGCCACGCCAAGGGCCACTTCGTCTGGATGCGCGCCCGCGCCCAGGTGTTGCGTTCCAACAGCGGCCGCGTCCATGTGATCGGCATCGCCATGGACGTGACGGAGCAGCACCGCCTCGCCCAGCGCTATGCCGAGGCCGACCAGCGCCTCGCCGACGCCGTCGAATGCACCTCGGAAGCCTTCGTGCTGTGGGACAAGAGCGACCGGCTGGTGATGTGCAACGGCCATTTCCAGAAGGTCTACGGCCTGCCCGACAGTGTGCTGCTGCCCGGCACCGAGCGCACGACCGTGCTCGAGGCGGCCACGCGGCCGGTTGTCGAGCGGCGGATCGTCGATCCCGACCAGAGCGGCAATTCGCGCACCACAGAGGTACAGCTCGCCGACGGCCGGTGGCTGCAGATCAACGAACGTCGCACCCGCGACGGCGGCCTCGTCTCGGTCGGCACCGACATCACCCTTCTGAAGCGCCAGCAGGAGCGGCTGCGTGACCAGGAGCGCCGCCTGATGGCCACCATCGGCGATCTCTCCGCCTCGCAGAAGAAACTCGAGCGGCAGAAGGCCGAGCTTTCCGATGCCAACGAGAGGTACCAGGCCGAGAAGGAACGCGCCGAGGCGGCGAACAAGGCGAAGTCGGAATTCCTCGCCAACATGAGCCACGAGCTCAGGACCCCGCTCAACGCCATCCTCGGCTTCTCGGAAATCCTCCAGAACGGCATGTTCGGCCCGATCGGCTCGCCGAAATACGCCGAATACGCCCGCGACATCCACGAAAGCGGCAAGCACCTGCTGAACGTCATCAACGACATCCTCGACATGTCGAAGATCGAGGCAGGCCAGATGCGCATCCGTTGCGAGGCGATCGATCTCGCACCCCTGATCGAGGAGAGCCTGCGCTTCATCGCCATCCCCGCCGAGGAAAAGACCATCCACGTCAAGCAGCGCGTGGCGAGCGGTCTCAGCCTCAATGCCGACCGCCGGGCGATCAAGCAGGTCCTCCTGAACCTGCTCTCGAACGCGGTGAAGTTTACCGACGAGGGTGGCCGCGTCGAGCTGCGCGCCCGCCGCTCGGCCAAGGGCGTGGTGCTGACGATCGCCGACACCGGCATCGGCATCCCCCAGACGGCGCTCGACAAGATCGGCCAGCCGTTCGAGCAGGTGCAGAGCCAGTATGCCAAGAGCAAGGGCGGCTCCGGCCTCGGACTGGCCATCTCCCGCTCGCTCGTGGCGCTGCACGGCGGCGGTCTGAAGATCCGCTCCCGCGAGGGTCACGGCACCGTGGTCCAGATCACCCTGCCCGACCGCACGATCGTGCCCCGGCGAAGCCACTAGCGGTGTCTCCCTCAAACGCAACATCCCACCGTTGCCAGCCGGCAACCGAGCCGCTAGCCTCGCGCCGATGAAACCGACCGGACGAACCGCAACCCTTCTCCCCCTCCTTTGCCTCGCCATCGGCGGGGTCATGGCGCCCGCCATCCCTGCCACTGCGGGGTGGGAGGCTATCGAGAAGATCGAGACCTATCCCGTCAGCGGGACTACCGGGGCAGAGCTCTACGCCTCGATCGGTGAACACGGACCGAAGCTCGGCATCACCCGCACCATTGCCCACACCTCGTTCAGGCTGACATGGAAGCGCGACTACCAGACGCGGGGCAACGATTGCGTGCTCGCCTCGGCGGTGCCGACGCTCGTCATCACTACGGTACTGCCGAAACCGGCCGGCAAACTGCCGGAGCAGGTGCGCCGCAGCTGGCAAACCTTCATCGACGGCGTCACGGCGCATGAGCGCGTGCACGGCGATCACATCAAGGCGATGGTGAAGGAGATCGAGAAGGCGACGATCGGGCTCGCGGAACCGAACGATCCGCAGTGCCGCAAGATCCGCGAGAAGATGCAGCCCGTGCTCGGCGAGATCTCCCGTGCCGAACGGCAGAAGCAGCGCGATTTCGACAAGGTCGAGTTCGCCGACGGCGGCAACGTGCAGCGCCTCGTGCTGGCACTCGTCAACGGCCCGTGAAAGGGCCGGCGGTCCGGTTTCGACAACATCGAAGATTAACAAGAATTCATGATGCGGACAGTTCGCCGTAACTTGGCGCCCCCTATTGTGGCCATCCACCGCTCGCATCGACCTCCGATGCATTTCGAGATCCGAAGACGAAGGGAGTAACCATGTTCAATCGAATCACTGGACGGAGCCGTCTGACAACCATTCTGAAGAGCACCACCGCCGCCGGCATCGCCGCCGTCGTCATCGCCGGTGCCGTTCCCACGCTCGTCACCCCCTCCTGGGCCGAACCGGTCCAGGTCCAAGCCCCGAGCATTCCGAGCTTCGCCGACGTCGTATCCGCCGTTTCGCCGGCCGTCGTCTCCGTTCGTGTCGAGACAGAAGTCCAGCCGGCCGCCGCCCGTGGCAACAGCTTCCAGTTCGGCTGGGGCGGCCAGGGCTTCGAGGATCTCCCGGACGATCATCCGCTGAAGCGTTTCTTCCGTGAATTCGGCATGCCCGGCCCGGATGACCGCGATGGTCCGCGCAAGGGGCCGCATGGCGGCAAGGGCAAGCTGCGCCCCACCTCCCAGGGCTCCGGCTTCTTCATCTCCGAGGACGGCTATATCGTCACCAACAACCACGTCGTCGACGATGGCGCCGCCTTCACCGTCGTGATGCACGACGGCACCGAGCTCAAGGCCTCGCTGGTCGGTAAGGACAGCCGCACCGATCTCGCGGTTCTCAAGGTCGACGAACCGAAGCAGAAGTTCACCTATGTGAAGTTCGCGGATGGCGATGGCGCCCGCGTCGGCGACTGGGTCGTTGCCGTCGGCAACCCGTTCGGCCTTGGCGGCACCGTCACCGCCGGCATCGTCTCGGCCCGTGGCCGCAATATCGGCTCCGGCCCCTATGACGACTACATCCAGATCGACGCCGCCGTGAACCGCGGCAATTCCGGCGGTCCGGACTTCAACCTCAAGGGTGAGGTGATCGGCATCAACACCGCCATCTTCTCGCCCTCGGGCGGCAATGTCGGCATCGCCTTCGCCATCCCGGCCACGCTTGCCAAGGACGTCGTCAACACCCTGATCGAAAAGGGTACGGTCGAACGCGGCTGGCTCGGCGTGCAGATCGACGCCGTCAGCAAGGACATCGCCGACTCGCTCGGACTGGCGGAAGCCGCCGGCGCGATCGTCGTGGCTCCGACGGAGGACTCTCCCGGTGCCAAGGCCGGCATCGAGCAGGGTGACGTGATCGTCGCCGTCAACGGCGACAAGATCAAGGACAACAGCGACCTCGCCCGTCGCATCGGCAGCATGTCTCCGGGCACCAAGGTCGAGCTGTCGATCTGGCGCGGCGGCAAGTCGATCACCAAGACGGTCGAACTCGGCACCTTCCCGTCCGACCAGCAGCTCGCCGGCAACCAGCCCTCGCCGGACACCCAGGAACCGGCCACCGAGCAGGCGCTCGCCGGCCTCGGCCTCGACGTCCAGCCGGCCGAAGACGGCAAGGGCCTTGCCATCGTCTCGGTCGATCCTGACTCCGAAGCCGCTGACCTCGGCCTGAAGGCTGGCGACCGCATCGCGGCCGTCAACAACAAGGAAGTCTCCTCCGTCGCCGATGCCCAGAAGGCCATCGACGAGGTCAAGGAGGCCGGTCGCACCAAGGTTCTGGTGCTGATCCAGACCGACAATGGCAACCGCTTCGTCGCCCTGCCGCTCAGCGACGAGGGCTGATCGGGCCTCCCCTCATCGCCTCTCACTTCCGCTCGCCTCTTCTCCCCGATGGGGAGAGGAGGCAACTCTCTCGGACGAGGGGCAACTCATCCAGGTGAGCCAACGCCGAGGAAACAAACATGAAGACGGATACCCGCAATCCCTCCGATTCCGATGGCGCGAAGGCTGCCCCCGGCGCTAATGTCGCGCACATGAAAATACTTGTGATCGAAGACGACCTGGAAGCCGCCGCTTACATGACCAAGGCCTTTCGCGAGGCCGGCATCGTGGCGGACCATGCCAGCGATGGCGAAAGCGGCCTGTTCATGGGCTCGGAAAATTCCTACGACGTGATGGTGATCGACCGCATGCTGCCGCGCCGCGACGGCCTGTCGGTGATCTCCGAACTGAGGAAGCGCGGCGTTAATACGCCAGTGCTCATCCTCTCAGCCCTCGGCCAGGTCGACGACCGCGTCACCGGCTTGCGCGCCGGCGGCGACGACTATCTGCCGAAACCCTACGCCTTCTCCGAACTGCTGGCCCGCGTCGAGGTGCTCGGCCGCCGCAAGGGCCGGCCCGAGCAGGACATGGTCTATCGTGTCGGCGATCTCGAACTCGACCGCCTGTCGCACGAGGTGAAGCGCGCCGGCAAGGAAATCCTGCTGCAGCCGCGCGAGTTCCGCCTGCTCGAATACCTGATGAAGAATGCCGGCCAGGTGGTGACCCGTACCATGCTGCTCGAAAACGTCTGGGACTATCACTTCGATCCGCAGACCAACGTCATCGACGTGCACGTCTCGCGGCTGCGGTCGAAGATCGAGAAGGATTTTGACAAGCCGCTGCTGAAGACCGTTCGCGGCGCCGGCTACATGATCAAGGACGAGGGCTGACGCGCCTATGACCCGTTTCGGTCTCATGTTGAAGTCGACCGCCGTTCGACTTTCGGCGCTCTATATCCTCCTGTTCGCGCTCTGCGCTGCCTTCCTCGTCTTCTACGTCACGGCGCTGTCCCAGCGCCTGCTCGATCAGCAGACCCGCGAGAGCCTGCAGACGGAGGTCACCGAGGTTCAGCGCGCCTACACGCGTGGCGGCATGACCCAGTTGATCCGCGTGATGGAACGCCGCTCCAGCCAGCCGGGTGCCAATCTCTACATCATCGCCAGCCCCATCGGCGAAATCCTCGCCGGCAACGTCGCCTCGGTTCAGCCGGGCGTGTTCGACCAGGAGGGCTGGACCTTCCTGCCGTTCCGCTACGAGCGCTACACCGACGACGGCGAGACGCGCCGCCACCTCGCCGTCGCGCACGTGTTCAAGCTCGACAATGGCCTGCATATCCTGATCGGGCGCGACCTCGGTGAACCGACCAAGTTCCGCCTTCTGGTCCGCAAGGCGCTGATGGTGGCGCTCGCCATCATGGGCGGCGGTGCGCTGATAATCTGGTTCCTCATCGGCCGCAACGCGCTGAAACGCATCGATCGCGTTTCCGCGGCCAGCAAGAAGATCGTCGCCGGCGACCTGTCGCAGCGCCTGCCCGTCAGCGGCTCCGGTGACGAGTTCGACCGCCTGTCGGAAAGCCTGAACGAAATGCTCGGCCGCATCGAGAAGCTCAACGAGGGGCTGCGCCAGGTTTCCGACAACATCGCCCACGACCTGAAGACACCGCTGACCCGGCTGCGCAACAAGGCGGCCGACGCGCTCGCCGAAAGCAGCGAGACGGCGCGCCGCGCGGCGCTCGAAGGCATTATCGCCGAATCCGACCAGCTGATCCGTACCTTCAACGCGCTGCTGATGATCTCGCGCGTCGAATCCGGCTCGATCGCCGCCGAACTCAGCGACCTCGATGTCTCGGCGATCGCCGCCGATACGGCCGAACTCTACGAACCCGTCGCCGAGGACGCGGGCCTCGCGCTCGAAAGCCATATAGCTCCGGGTCTTTCTGTCCACGGCAATCGCGAACTGATCGGTCAGGCGATCGTCAACCTGATCGACAACGCGGTGAAATATGCGGACGGCACGAACAAGCCGATAATCCGCATAACGCTCGACCGACGCGGCGGCGAGATCACGGTCTCGGTCGCCGACAACGGCCCCGGCATCCCGGAAGACAAGCGCGAGGACGTGGTGAAACGCTTCGTCCGCCTCGACGCCAGCCGTACAAAACCCGGCACCGGCCTCGGCCTGTCGCTGGTCGCCGCCGTCATGGCGCTGCACGGAGGCCGTCTGGAACTCTCGGCCACCGACCCTACCTCCCCCGACTTCCCCGGCCTCACCGCAACCATGGTGTTCCCTGCACAGAAGGGCTGAACGGCCTTCGTCTGCCCCCAGCCTCCAAGCTGCCGCCCCTCATCCCCTGCCGGGACCTCTCCCCGGATCCGGGGAGAAGGAGGATGGAGCACTGCCTCACCACTTGCCCCTTCTCCCCGTCAGAACGGGGAAGGTGGCAGCAGCCGGATGAGGGGCTCTGCACGACGGCAACTGACTGCGGCGCCGAACGAGAAACCGGTGAAATCCCTGCTATAAGAAGTCAGGAGAGAGATTCGGGGAGGATTATGGTGTCCGAGACAGAAAGCCGGCTCGATTGCGTTGGCGCGGACGTGATCCGCCCGCTCAGCCAGAGCGAGCTGAAATCCGTCCTCTCGACACTGAAGGATCTCGGCAAGACCGAGCCTGTCATCGCCGGCCTTCTGTCGTCAGACGGCCCGCTGAAGGATTTCATCACCGCCGCCCTGACCCTCTCGCCCTATCTGCGCGATACGGCGCAGATCGAAGCGGGCGTTCTGGCAAAGGCGCTCTCGGCTCCGCTGGAACCGCTGCTGGACGGGCTCATCCTTTCGGCCCGGAACGCGTGGAAACCTGAGCCCGGCGAAGCGACACCCACCGAGGCGCAGGTAATGACCCGTCTCAGGGTCGCCAAGCGCCGGCTGTCCTTCCTCGTCGCGCTCGCCGATCTTGCCCGCGTGTTCGACGCACGCCGCACCACCGACTGGCTGACATCGATGGCCGACGCCGCCGTCGCCGCCACGATCGATCACCTGCTGCTGGCCGGCGACGATGCCGGCAAGGTGAAACTCGTCGACCGCGCCGAACCTTCCCGCGGCAGCGGCCTGATCGTGCTCGGCATGGGCAAGATGGGCGCGCGCGAACTCAACTACTCCTCCGACATCGACCTCGTCGTGTTCTTCGATCCGCATGCCGGCATCCTGCCCGATCCCACCGACGGCACGGAGACCTACGGACGGATGATGCGCCGGCTGGTGCGCATCCTGCAGGAGCGCACCGCCGACGGCTACGTGTTCCGCACCGACCTGCGCCTCCGCCCCGATCCCGGCTCCACTCCGCTCGCGGTGTCGATGGAAGCCGCGCTGCTCTACTACGAGGGGCGCGGGCAGAACTGGGAACGCGCCGCCTTCATCAAGGCACGTCCGGTCGGCGGCGACATGGCCGCGGGCGAAAGCTTCCTCAAGGAACTGACGCCCTTTGTCTTCCGCAAGTATCTCGATTACGCGGCGATCGCCGACATCCATTCGATCAAGCGGCAGATCCACGTCCACAAGGGCCATGGCGCCATCGCCGTGAAGGGTCACAACGTCAAGCTCGGGCGCGGCGGCATCCGCGAGATCGAGTTCTTCGCCCAGACCCAGCAGCTCATCGCCGGCGGCCGCATGCCGGAGCTGCGCGTGCGTCCGACCGAGGCGGCGCTGAGAGCACTCCACCGCGCCAAGTGGATCGACACCTCCAGCACGCGCGACCTCATCTCTGCCTACTGGTTCCTGCGCGATATCGAACACCGCATCCAGATGGTGCACGACGAGCAGTCGCACGTCCTGCCGGAGACAGAGGCGGAGCTGAAGCGCATCGCCCTGATGAGCGGCTTTGCCGACACTGCCTCCTTCTCGCACGAGCTGGAAAAGGTACTGCGCACGGTCGAGAAGCATTATGCCGAACTGTTTGAGCAGGAGTCCGAGCTCACCACCGCCACCGGCAATCTCGTCTTCACCGGCCAGAAGGACGATCCGGGCACCCTGAAGACACTTGCATCGTTGGGCTTCGAACGGCCGGAGGACATTTCCCGCGTCATCCGCACATGGCATTACGGGCGTTACCGGGCCACGCAGTCGGTCGAGGCGCGCGAACGCCTGACCGAGCTGATGCCGCAGCTTTTGAAGGCGTTCGGCGAAAGCCGCCGCGCCGACGAGGCGCTGCTGCGCTTCGACAGCTTCCTCTCCGGCCTGCCCGCCGGCATCCAGCTCTTCTCGCTGCTCGGCAACAATCCCGCTCTGCTCGACCTGATGGTGGTCATCATGTCGTCGGCCCCACGCCTCGCCGACATCATCGCGGCCCGCCCCCACGTGTTCGACGGCATGCTCGACCCGGGGCTGATGGTGGAACTGCCGACCCGCGACTACCTGTCGGAACGGCTCTCCGCCTTCCTGCAGGGCGGGCGCCACTACGAGGAAATCCTCGACCGGCTGCGCATCTTCGCCGCCGAGCAACGCTTCCTGATCGGCATCCGCCTGCTCACCGGCTCGATCGGTGGGGTGCAGGCAGGTCGCGCCTTCACCGACCTCGCCGGCCTCGTCATCGGCGCGGCGCTGGACGCTGTGCGGGCCGAGATGGAGAGCGCCCACGGCGCCTATCCGGGCGGAGGGATCGCGCTCGCCGGCATGGGCAAGCTCGGCAGCTACGAGCTCACCGCCGGCTCCGATGTCGACCTGATCCTGCTCTACGACTACGATTCCGACGCGCTCGAATCCGATGGTCCCAAGCCGCTCGACGCCGTGCGCTATTTCACCCGCCTCACCCAGCGACTGATCGCCGCGCTGTCGGCTCCGACGGCAGAAGGCGTGCTCTACGAGGTGGACATGCGGCTGCGGCCCTCCGGCAACAAGGGACCGGTCGCCACCCGCATCAACTCATTCGAGAAATACCAGAAGGAGGAAGCCTGGACCTGGGAGCATATGGCGCTTTCCCGCGCCCGGATGATCGCCGGCGATGCCGGACTGATCGAACGGGCCGAGAGCGTGATTGCCGAGGTTCTTGGCACGGCGCGCGACGAGAAGAAGATCGCCGCCGACGTCCGGGAGATGCGCGCGCTGATCGAGCAGGAAAAACCGCCGCGCGACATCTGGGATTTCAAGCTGATCCCGGGCGGCCTGATCGACCTCGAATTCATCGCCCAGTACCTGACCCTGATCGGTCCCGCCCGCGGCGTCACTGTCAGGACCGGCGGGCTGTCGACGGCCGAGGCGCTGAAGGAGCTCGGCGGCAAGCTCATGGACCCGAACGATCTCGACCTCTGCCTGGAAGCGCTGACGCTCTTCACCGAGTTGTCGCAGGTGATCCGTCTCTGCATAGACGGACCGTTCGATCCCGCCTCCGTGCCGGCCGGCCTCGCCGACCTCGTCTGCAGGGCGGGCGATTGCCCGGACCTGAAGACCCTGGAAAGCGAGGTCAGACGACTGTCGAAAGCGGTAAGGAAGGTATTCAGCGCGGTGGTCTCGACCTAACCGCAATGCGCGTATTTCTTTTATTCATCAAACCTATCCTTAACTGAATCCCTGCTAATAAACCCCCAGTATTTGTCTGGAAAAGCTTTGGGGGAAGCATGAATAATCGGGAGGAATGGTGGGATGCGCTGCATCGCGTTTCGAGAATACTGCGTGTACCGAGTGATAATCCGGCATTGACGCTTGCGCAGTTCGAGGCCTTTTCGAAGCAGATCCCGCTCTTCTACTCGATCCTGTTCATCAACACCCTCTCGGTCGCCTGGACCCACCGCAACCTCGATCCGGATTGGCTGGTCCTCTACGTTCCGGCGGCGTTTTGCGCCATATTCGCCTATCGCGGAATAAGCTGGTTTCGCAGGCACAGGAAAGAGGTGACGCCGGAGGAAGCTCTTTCGGGCCTGAATGCCACCAACCGTCTTGCCACGCCCCTGGCCATCCTCGTCGTGGCCTGGTCGCTCGTCGTGCTCCCGCTCGGGAATGCCTACCAGCAGGCCCATGTCGCGTTCTTCATCGCGATCACCGCTATCGGCATCATCTTCTGCCTGATGCATGTGCGGTCGGCTGCCCTGATGGTAGCGATCGTGATCAACGGACCGTTCTTCGTCGCCATGCTGATGAGCGGCGAAGAAACCTTCATCGCGACCGGCCTCAACATCATGTTCGTAACCGTCGCCATGATCGTCGTCGTGCTCACGCACTATCGCGACTTCCGGCAACTCGGCTATTCACGCCAGGAACTGCAGGATCAGAACGCGGCCATCCGTTCGTTGTCCGACGAGAACTTCCGTCTCGCCAACCTGGACAGCCTCACCCATCTGCCCAATCGCCGCAGCTTCTTCTACAATCTGGAGAGCGCTTTTGCGACGGCCCGGGCAAGCGGCGAAACGCTCGCCGTTGGCGTTCTCGACCTCGACGGCTTCAAGCCGGTCAACGACATGTACGGCCACGCCGCAGGCGACAGGGTTCTGGTCGAGGTCGCGAACCGGCTCCAGCGTCTGGAAAACGACGCGCTACGCGTCCATCGCCTCGGCGGCGACGAATTCGCGCTGATCCTGCAGGGGACTTTCGCAGAAAGCGAAGTCTCGGCGCTCGGTATGACCATCTGCGACAGCATCGCTGAGCCGATGCAGCTCGCCAATGCCACCGTGCAGGTCACCGGCTCACTCGGCGTCGCCATTTATCCCGACGTCGGCAGCAGCGGCCAGGACCTCTACGAGCGGGCCGACTATGCGCTCTACACCGCCAAGCGCCACCAGCGCGCCGGCACGGTGATCTTCAACCAAAAGCAGGCCCAGGAACTGTCGCGCCAGAGGATCGTCGAGGAGGCCCTGCTGTCGGCCGACCTCAACCAGGAACTCTCGCTCGCCTACCAGCCGATCATCGACCTCGACAGCGGCCGCTGCGCCGGCTTCGAGGCGCTGGCGCGCTGGAAAAGCCCGACGTGGGGCAATGTCTCGCCGGCCGAGTTCATCCCGATCGCCGAACACAACGGCCGCATCGCGCTGATCACCCGCGTCCTGCTCGACAAGGCGCTCGCGGAGGCCGCGAACTGGCCATCCGATGTCTATCTCTCGTTCAATCTTTCGCCCCACGACATTACCGCCAACGAAGGCACGCTCCGGCTCATCGCGGCGGTCCAGTCGAGCGGCCTCGACCCGCGACGGATCAACTTCGAGATCACCGAAACGGCGATCATGCACGACTTCGAGCAGGCCACGATCTCGGCGCGGATGCTTCGTGATCTCGGCTGCGGTGTCTCTCTCGACGATTTCGGCACAGGCTTCTCGAGCCTCAGCCACGTGCACCGGCTGCCGCTGTCGAAGATCAAGATCGACGGCAGCTTCGTGCACAACATCCACCGGGAGGAATCGAGCCGGAAGATCGTCAAGTCGGTGCTGGGGCTCTGCGACGACATGGGGATCGATGCGATCGTCGAGGGGGTCGAGACGGAGGAGGAACTCGCTGTCCTCGGCGAACTCGGTGCACGCTGGGTCCAGGGCTTCTATTTCTCGAAGCCCGTACCTGCGGAAGACGCCCGCCGCCTTGCCTCGGAAAAAGGGATAGCCGCACCGACGCGGAAGATCGCCTGAGCCTACCGCTCAGGCGTTGTTATCGTCCTTCAGCAGCGCTTCCAGCCGCGCCTCTTCATCCGACGTCAGCTTCGCCGAGGCCGGGCTTTCCCTGCGGCGCGTATAGACGAGCATCGCCACCGCGCCGGCCACCAGCAGCACCGCCGGGGCGCCCCAGAGCACGTAGGTCCTGACCGACACGCGCGGTTTCAAAAGCACGAACTCGCCGTAGCGGGATACGACGTAGTTGATCACGTCCTCGTCGCTGTCGCCCGACACGATCCGCTCACGCACCAGAACCCGCAGGTCCTTGGCCAGATCGGCATTGGAATCGTCGATCGACTGGTTCTGGCACACCATGCAGCGCAACTGCGCCGAAAGGTTCCGCGCCCGCTGTTCGAGCGCGGGGTCGGACAGCACCTCGTCGGGATTTACGGCGAAGGATGGGAGGGGGAAAAGGAAAAGAGCTGCAACAAGCAGCAGCACCTTTCCTGACCGAGAGAGAGGCGACACCCCCCTCTGTCGGCTTCGCCGACATCTCCCCCTCAAGGGGGGAGAGTGGAGCAAGCCGCTCATGCATCGCCCAATCACGACTGTTGCGACTGAAACGGCGCGAACCATTGACGCTGAACGCTCTCCCCCCTTGAGGGGGAGATGTCCCGAAGGGACAGAGGGGGGTGCAATCCCGAACTCATACGTCTCCCTCATTCCGCAGCTCCCATGACCGGAGAAGCCGCAGAAACCTTCCCTCTCCTCGCCGGAGCACCGATGCGCAACCGCCGGTCGGACAGCGAGACGAAGCCGCCCACCATCATGATCACCGCGCCGTACCAGATGCAGAGAATGAAGGGCTTCCACCAGATGCGCACGACGATGCCGCCGCTCTCGGTCGGATCGCCCAGCGAAACATAGAGCTGGCTCACCCCGAACGTGGTGATGCCGGCTTCCGTTGTCGGCATACGGCGCGCGGTGTAGAGCCGCTTCGATGACCAGGCACCTGCCACTTCGGCCCCGCCGCGGCGTATGGTGAAATGCGCCTGGTCCTCCGTGTAGTTCGGGCCGGTCGCCGAGCGCATGCCGTCGAAGGTGACGCTGTAGCCGCCGGCATCCGCCGTCATGCCCTGCTTCATCTCGATGACCGTCTCGGTCTCGAACGTGGTCACCGCGACGATGCCGAGCACAGTGACGCCAAGGCCGAGATGGGCGAGCGCCGTGCCGTAAGCCGAGCGCGGTAGGCCGGCAAAGCGGCGCCAGGCGACCGACAGCGTCTGCTTGCCGAAGCCGGCGCGATACCAGAGATCGGCGAGTGCGCCGAAGATCAGGAAGAAGCCGGCCGCGAGCCCGAACACGGCGAGCACGGGGCCACCGTTCTCGACATAGTAGATGACGACGGCCGCAACGAAGGCGAGGCCGATGGCGACATAGAGGCGCTGCAACGCGCCGAGCAGGTCGCCGCGCTTCCACGCCAGCATCGGACCGAACGGCACGGCAATCAGCAGCGGCACCATCAGCAGACCGAAGGTCAGGTTGAAGAACGGCGCGCCGACCGAGATCTTCTCACCCGTCAGCGTTTCGAGGATCATCGGATAGAGCGTGCCGATCAGCACGGTCCCCGTCGAAACCGTCAGGATCAGGTTGTTGAGCACCAGCGCGCCCTCGCGCGAGATCGGCGCGAACAGGCCTCCGGCCTTGAGCAGCGGTGCACGCAGGGCGAACAGGGCCAGCGCGCCGCCGATGAACATCGTCAGGATGCCGAGGATGAAGATGCCGCGGGACGGATCGGTGGCAAAGGCGTGCACCGAGGTCAGTACGCCGGAGCGGACGAGGAAGGTGCCGAGCAGCGACAGCGAGAAGGTGAGGATCGCCAGCAGCACGGTCCAGATCTTCAGCGCCTCGCGCTTTTCCATGACCAGCGCGGAGTGCAAGAGCGCCGTGCCGGCGAGCCAGGGCATGAAGGAGGCGTTTTCCACCGGGTCCCAGAACCACCATCCGCCCCAGCCGAGTTCGTAATAGGCCCAGTAGGAACCCATGGCGATGCCAGCCGTCAGGAAGGTCCAGGCGGCGAGCGTCCACGGCCGCACCCAGCGGGCCCAGGCGGCGTCGATGCGGCCGTCGAGCAGTGCAGCGATGGCGAAGGAGAAGCAGACCGAGAAGCCGACATAGCCGAGGTAGAGCAGCGGCGGATGGACGGCAAGGCCGAAGTCCTGCAGCACAGGGTTCAGATCCTGCCCCTCGGCCGGCGCCGGATTGAGGCGGGCGAACGGGTTGGACGTCAGCAGGATGAACAGAATGAAGGCGGTCGAGATCCAGCCCTGCACGGCGAGCACGTTGGCCTTCAGCCGGTCCGGCAGGTTGGCGCCGAACCAGGCGACCAGCATGCTGAACAGCGTCAGGATCAGCAGCCAGAGCATCATCGAGCCTTCGTGATTGCCCCAGACGCCCGAGATCCGGTAGACCAGCGGCATCATCGAATGCGAGTTCTCCCAGACGTTGCGGACGGAGAAGTCCGAAACGACATAGGCCCAGGTCAGCACGGCGAAGGAGAACACGACCAGCGCGAACTGCGCGAATGTGCCGGTGATGGCCGTCGCCATCAGTGCCGCATCGCCGCGCCTTGCGCCCACCACCGGCAGGACCGAGAGCACGATCGAGGCGGCGAGCGCCAGAACCAGCGCATAGTGGCCGAGTTCGATGATCATTTGATCGTTTCCTTGCCGCTGAGTTCCACGCCCTGCGCCTTGAGGCGATCGGCGACATCCTTCGGCATATAGGTTTCGTCATGTTTGGCAAGCACGGTGTCGGCGGTGAAGATGCCAGTGCTTCCTGCCTCGAACGTGCCTTCCGCCACGACGCCCTGCCCTTCGCGGAACAGGTCTGGCAGGATGCCGGTATAGGTCACCGGAACCGAGCTGATGGTGTCGGTCACCGTGAACGTCACTGTCGAGCCCTGGCCACGCTTGACCGATCCCGCCTCGACGAGGCCGCCGAGCCGGATGCGGGTGCCGGGCGGCACGTTTGTGGTCGCCAGATCGCCAGGTACATAGAAATAGGCGATCGTCTGGCCGAAGGCGAACAGCACCAGCAGCACGGCGGCGACGATGAAGCTCATGCCGCCGGCGATCACGGCGAGACGTTTCTGCTTGCGGGTCATTTCAATGCCTCCTCGACGGGCAGGCCGAGTTCACGCGCCATCGCCACGAGCTGCCGTCCTTGCTCACCGTCGGCCGGGAAGGCGACGAGGCCCCGTTTCAGCGCGCCGATCGCGCTCTCCGGTTCCTTCAGCATGGCATAGGAGCGGACGAGGCGCATCCAGCCTTCGAAATTGTTGGGATCTTCCTTGAGCCGCGCGTCCAGGCTCTCGACCATGCCGCGGATCATCGTGTTGCGATCGTCGGACGACATCTGTTCGGCGGCGGCGATATCCTCTCCGGTCGGATTGCCGGGAGCGGCCGGAGCCGGGGCGGCATCCGCCAGCGGCGCACCGCCGGTCGCGGCGATGTGTTCATTCACCAGCGCTATCCAGGGGGCATCCTTCGGCGAATCCTTGGCAAGCGCCTCATAGGCCGCGCGGGCCTCATCCCTGCGGCCAGCCTGTTCCAGCGCCAGCGCCACATAGAAGCGCGCCTGCGGGTCCTTCGGATCGAGCCGCAGCGCCTCCTCGAAGGCAGAACGCGCGTCATCCGTGACGATGCCGCCGCTGGCGGCGATCAGCACCTCGCCGAGCCCGTTCATGCGGGCCGGGCTGGTACCCAGAAGGCGGATGGCGTTGCGGTAGGCGAGTTCGGCGTCGCCGGCTCGGTTCATCCGGACATAGATCGGCGCGAGGATGTCCCAGCCGGAGCCGTCGTTCGGGTTCTGCGCCAGATGACGCTCCACCTTGGCGACCAGAAGCTCGACATTGTTGCCGGGATTTTCCAGACGGGCTGCGAGCGGCTGGGCGTCGAGGCCAGGGGTGCCGGTCCTCAGATAGAGGCCAAGCCCGATGGCGGGAAGACAGAGCAGCACGAAGGCCTGCGCCAGCAGGTGGCCGCGCGAGCGGGTGGCCGCCGCCTTTTCGGCCGACTTGCCGGCCACCGCCAACAGCCTGCGACCGATCTCGGCGCGGGCCGATGCCGCCTCCTCCTCGGAAATCAGCCCATCGGCCTTGTCGCGTTCGAGTTCCTTCAACTGGTCGCGATAGACGGCTTCCTCGCCGGCGGCGTCGCCCACCGTGTCGGACGTGGCCTGCCGGTTTCCGCGCCAGAGCGGTACAAGCAGCGCGAGGGCGACCGCGAAGGTCAGGACGGCGGCGGTGATCCAGAACAACATGAGGTCCAAATACTGTAACGGGCGCGGTATTCCAATCGACAAACGCCCGTTCAAGGAGATTTGAGGCGTTTGGCCGCAACCGATCTCTAGTCGGGCGCAGCCCCCTCAGCCTTGACTCATGTCAAGGGCGACCAGGTCCCGTCGTTGTTGCGGCAGGCCGCTCCGCGTGCCTCCGCCTGACGCCCGCCGGCGGTCAGCTTGTGGGTGTACTGCCGGCAATTCTGGGCGCCGACCTGATAAGGCGCGGCCGCTACCACCTCGCCGCGCACATTGCCCCCGCTCCAGGCCACCGGCTGGCCGCCGGGCGCGGCCTCGAGCGCGCGGTATTCGGCCTCCAGCGCGCGCTGACGATCGGAATTCGAGAGCTGCACGCCGCTGCGCTGGACGATGCCGCCCTGCAGGGCGGTGATATAGACGGCGGAATCCTTGTTGGCACTGCCGCCGAACAGGCCGCCGCCGGACGATTTTCCCGCCGTCGTGCATCCGGCGAGGGCAGACAGGGCGGCAGAGACCACGATCGCGCGTTTCATGCATACTCCAGCCATATGTCTCCGCCCGTGCGTCATTCTATCCTGCACCATCAAATCGCCCTCGTTGCTGCGGCGCCGAAGTGTCATCATTATGGCCATGTTGCCGAGTTTGGAAATCCCCTTCACACGCTTTCGCGTATGACGGCCGGCAGTTTCAACCGGGCCTGCAGGCCGCCCAGAGATGCGCGCGACAGCGAAAAGGTTCCCTGATATTCCGATGAAATTTCCTTGACGATCGAAAGCCCGAGCCCGGTTCCGGGCCTGGACTCGTCCAGCCGCCGGCCGCGTTTCAGCGCTTCGGTGATCTGGTCCGGCTCCAGTCCCGGTCCGTCGTCCTCGACCACGAGTTCGATCCAGGACCGGCGCACGCCATCTCCGCCGGGCTCGTCTGCCGGCAACGGCCGCGCCGTGACGGTCACACGCGCCTTCGCGTAGCGGGCGGAATTTTCGAGCAGATTGCCGAGGACTTCCTCGATGTCCTGCTGCTCCATCGCCAGCGCAAGGCCCGGCGGCTCAGGGGCAAAGGTGAACGTCGTGGCGGGATTGAGCTTGCGCATCACGCGGATGAGGCGTTCCGCCACCTGGTCGAGCTCGCAGCGTGCCAGCACCGATTCCCGCTGCGCGGCGATGCGCGCGCGGTTGAGGTAGGACGAGACCTGCGCCTGCATCGCCTCGGCCTGACTCTTCACCACCTCGGCCTGCTGATCGGGCAGCGCGCGGGATTCGTTGAGCAGCACGGCGATCGGCGTCTTCAGCGAATGGGCGAGATTGCCGACCTGCATGCGGGCGCGTTCGACGATGCGGCGGTTGGATTCAATCAGCGCGTTGACCTCGTTGACGAGCGGCATGATCTCGCGCGGGAACTCCCCTTCCAGCGACGCCGCCTCGCCGGTGCGGATGCGCTCCAGCGCCCGCTTGGCGCCGACCAGCGGTCGCAATCCGTAGAGAATGGCGAGCGCATTGAGCGCCAGGCCGCCGAAACCGAAGATCGCGAGCGCGATGTAGAGCCGCTGCTGGAAGGCGGCGATGTCCTCTTCGACGTCGGTCAGGTTGCCGGCGACGCGAAAGCGCGCAGCACGGCTCTCGCCGTCGAGCACGACCTCCGTCTCCGCCACGCGCAGCTTGTTGCCGGCGTAGTCCTGCACTTCGTAGAAGCGTTCGTAATTCTCGTCGAACGGCGCATCGACGAGGCCCGCCACCGGCAGGTTGTTGACGCCGAGCGAGGTCGAGGTGAGCCGGACGGAAGCGAAGGTGCCGAGCGGTTCCGCCAGCCAGTACCAGCCCGAGGCGGGCTGCGAGAAGCGCAGGTTGCCGAGTTCGGGATTGCCGGTCAGGTTGCCGTCCTCGCCGATCGAAACGGCATTGATGACGTTGAAGAGATGGGCGTGGAGGAGATCGTTGAAAGCCCGCTCCGCCCCCTGCCGGTAGAGCGCCGAGATCACCACGGCGATCGTCACCAGCGCCAGGGCGGACCATAGCGTCGCAAGCAGCAGGACCCGTTCGGTGAGCGACCTAACCCGCATCGCCGGGCACTTGGATCCGGTAGCCGAGGCCGCGAATGGTCTCGATCACGTCAACGCCGAGCTTCTTGCGCAGCCGCCCGACGAACACCTCGATCGTGTTGGAGTCGCGGTCGAAATCCTGGTCGTACATGTGCTCGACGAGTTCGGTGCGCGACACCACCTCGCCCATGTGGTGCATCAGGTACGAGAGTAGGCGGAATTCGTGGGAGGTGAGCTTAAGCGTCACCCCCGAGACTGTCACCTTGGAGGTCTTGGTGTCGAGCCGGATCGGACCGCAGACGAGTTCGGAAGAGGCATGGCCCGCAGCGCGCCGGATCAATGCGCGGACACGCGCCAGCACTTCCTCGACGTGGAAGGGTTTGGTGACGTAGTCGTCGGCGCCTGCGTCGATACCGGCAACCTTGTCGCTCCAGCGGTCGCGGGCCGTCAGCATCAGCACGGGCATGGTCCGGCCGGAGGCGCGCCATTTCTCCAGTACGGTGATACCGTCCATTTCCGGCAGGCCGATGTCGAGAATCACCACGTCATAGGGCTCGGTGTCTCCGAGAAAATGTCCCTCTTCGCCGTCGAATGCGGCGTCCACCACATAACCGGCCTCCTGCAACGCCTCGACGAGCTGCCGGTTGAGGTTGCGGTCGTCTTCCACCACGAGAATGCGCATCGAAGTCCCCTGCCTTGCATCCGATGACACCGCCCGCGGACGAACCGCGGGCGGAATATCACATCGCCACTCGTACCGTCACCTTGCGCGGACGGTCGTTCCCCTTGCCCGGGATCAGAACCGTTATCACGCAGGAGCCGTTGGAAGGCCTGGCGGAAAGCAATTGCCCGCCCGTCTCCCGCACCACCTGCTGGGCGGCCGCTCGGCAATCGCCCTCGGCCTGCACCAGCACGGGCGGAGCGGCATTCTGCCCTTGCGGCACCGGCGGTGCGGCAGGCAATGCGATCAGCGCGGCCAGGCCGGCCGTTGTGAGTATGGATGCCATGCTTCGCTCTTCGAATACGAGGAAATCAGTTTGACGAACTATGTACCGGACCCCTTCTGAATGGCAAATGAATAGGCCCGGAAAGCAGGGAATCTCCTCAGCGAATCGAGGAATTCGCGGTCAGGCGCCCCCAGATCGCCAGCAGGCCGCCGACAGCCCCGATGAACACCACCATCCGGTCGGCAAGCTCGGTCTGGAGGCCGGCGTCGATCGGTAATCCCGCAAGGTCAAGCAGCGGCGCCACCACCGCGATCAACCCACCCCAGACGGTTTTGGATTCATACCAGTTCTTGGAATCCTGCATGCTCTTTCTCCTTCTTCGGTTTCAGAACGTGATGAGGGATTGGGCCGGAAGCCCCTCGGCCACCTTGCGGCCGAGCTGGCGGACGCGGATTTCGATCTGTCCCGGCAATCCGCCGAAATCGGCCATCTGCTCGGCGGCGACATAGGTGAAGGCCGGCGCGTCAATCTCGGCGCTACGCCGGATCGTCTCCCCGTCGAGAATGTCGATTCGGTAGCGCTCGAACGGCTCATCGAGCGGGATCTCCACCGCCTGCCAGCCGTCCGCGTCGACCCGTCCGCGCCGTACCCATTCGAACAGGACTTCACCGTCAGGCAGTCGCCGTCCGGCGAGATGCACCGGCGCCAGCGGCGTCATCGCCCGCAAGCCACTGGAGAAGTCCACCGGTCGGCCGCAGGCATTCATCTCATTCTCGCAACGCAGCGGCCCGACGCAAAGACCTTCAGTGGCTTGCTTCGAAGCAACATCCCCGCCCGTATTGCACTTACGGTCCAGAAGGCCTCCGAATCTCAAATCATCCTGGATGAGACTGGGGCGGAAGATCTTCTCGGCGCCGGGGATATGATCGTGAAGCTTTCAGGTACTGAGAGCACTCGAGCTCACGGATACTTCCTAACATTGGCTGATGTTGAAAGCGTGGTGCGCAAGTGAACGGTGCGGAAGACCCTATCTACTTGTTGGACATGAAGGGGTTGCGCTGCCCCGTACCGGTTGCTCGAACACGAAAGGCGGCTAAAAAGCTGCCCGCTGGCACTAGGATCCGTGTGGAATGCACCGACCCTCTGGCTGAAATCGATATTCCGCATATGGTTAATTCAGACGGGCACGAACTGCTTGAGAAAGGTAGCGCCTCGGGTGCGCTCTGGTACCTCATCAAGCTTCGAGGCTGAGGAGCCTTCGTCCGGATTTTCAAAAAATAACAGATCGAATATCCACAACGTTGGATTGAAACTGTATTGCAACTTTTCTAGTGTCCTTTTCCGCGGGACGGGTTGAGGGCAAAAACTGATGAGTACACAGAACGGCGGCACAAGCGGCTTTGCTTATCTGAAGCGCGAACTTGCCATGAGGATAAGCGCTCCGGCACGAGAGTTTACATTCTGGATGTACCTTTTCTCCGGTGTCTTGGTTCTCGGAGGCTTCGGAGTTTGGTACGAGTTTTTTCCGTACGTACTCTCCTTGAATGGGAGTTCCGCCGCGGGTGTTTATTCTGCACTTCTTACCTTCTTTCCCGCTCTAGCCGGCCCCGCAGCTTTGCAGATGGTTTTCACGGATGTCGAAAAGCCTCTAAAGGCTTTCGCGATAGGATATTGCGTTCTGTTCCTCGGCCTTTTCACCCTCTTGACGCTCGGAAAGCCCGAGAAGACTTGGCTGTCATTTCTTATCGTCGGAATTGCCTGTTTGACGGCGATTGTCATGTGGTGGATCACCAACGGGCACGACCCGGCATTTCGGGACAACGTCGATGACAAAGCTCCGCTTGGTGGCGATACACAGGTGACTCCGAAGGGTAGTCTTGATGGGTTTGAGGTGTAACCGATGGTAACCTTTCCCATTGAAGCAAAAGCGATCCTCATCCGGCAACCGCTTTACGAATTTTATGTCGCTGCGCTACCGGCGGAGGTGCTTCTTCGGGTTGCATTCAGTGACGCGATGCAGGCAACGCTCAATTCGGACGGCATTGGCTACTCCGTCGATGCGACACAACGCGTGATGCAGTCGAAGCGATTGTCACAGATCGCCAAATACATCGACCGAGAAGACTCGGCTTTCCCCAACTCCATTATCCTCGCTGCAAACTTCCGCCCTGATGGTCTCATTGAAGACGATGAGCCACAGGAGCTCGTGAACGGCAACGACGAAGTGCCGGCCGTCCCGTCCAAACGATGGACGTTCGTCCCTGACGCATGCGGCGGCTAACCGGCTCGCGCTGATGCTGTCACATCTCGCAGGGCTGCGTGTCGGCGAAATCGCGGCGCTAACTGTGCGCGATGTCGTCGACAGCGACGGCAAGGTTCGGGAGCAATTACGGCTTCGGGCCGAGGTCACCAAGGGTGGGCATGCTCGTGTGGTCTTTTTAAGTGAAAAGCTGCGCCGGGAGATCGAGCGCTATCGCACGGAATGCTCTGTGGAGCGGGCCGACGATGCGCCGTTGCTGCTGACACAGAAGCGGACGGTGTTCTCCGCAAACACCCTCTGCCAGTTGATGGGGCAATTATACAAGAGTGCCGGTCTCGACGGGGCGACCTCCCATAGTGGTCGCCGCTGGTTCATCACGCGGCTCGCGCATTCGGGTGTCAGCCCGAAGGTCATCATGACGCTGGCCGGCCATCGCAACCTGACCACCACGCAGCGATATATTGATGTTCGCGACGAGATGATGAAGGCTGCTGTCGATCTACTATGATCGTCCGATTACACGTCGCGAGGAGGCCTCGGTGGGACCTAAGGCACGGAGCGCAAACGATCTGTGACATCGACCACTTCCGGCAGCTCCCAAATGCCGTCCTTCATCATGAATTTGTGACTGTTGGTGTGACTGACGTAGGTTGATCGTTTTTTCACCGTCGCCACCGGGACAAGGGCGGCTCGAACAACGTTGTAGTCGTCGTCAAACAGAACTGCCGCCAAGACATCGAAGCCCTCCAAGTCACGGATGGCCGACAACTGACGAGAAGGGTTGCGACGATGAATTCGGCGGCCCTTGATCTGGTATCTTGTTCCGGTGTCATCCGTCGCGTCAAAGCCCTTGACCGAATTTGGAGCCTGATCCCACCCGAAGGCGACGGAGAATAGGTATTCGGCCAGATCGCCGGTCGGGTTATTGGCACTGCGAAGAACGTTCCTAGTCCTTAGCTCTTCCATGATTGCGGCATGAAGCTTTAGCAGCTCAGCCGTAGTTTCGCCCTCTAATTCGTCCATCAGCCTGCGCTTCTCATATTCCATGGCAACGCATACTTTTTGATCAAGCCAAGTTCCAGACCGGCGCTGCCATGGACCGGCAATCCGTTCCATTCAAGATCAGGAGGGAAGGCGACATAGATTTCTATCGAACCAGAGCCTCGCAACTCCTCTTTGATGATCCCGTTGAGCCGCTGACTGGTTCGCTGTGAAATCCCTGGCCTTCCGTAAAAATACAGCCGCTTGGCAACGCCCATCGTTGCAACACCGACGTATACTGCGATCCCGTCCTTTACGAACGCATAAACACCGACGTCCTTTGGTAGCGGTGCATCCGTGATCAATTCATCCGATGCGGTAAGTGCCCAGCGCCCGATGAGCGTAAAACCTGCGCTAGTAAGGACGGAAGCTGGCAAGGCAGGTTTGGTTGAAGGAGACGACGGGATCACGGGCTTTTCGCCGACACTCGTCTGGACTACTCTACGGTCGAGTACATTGTATGCGTGTTGGTATCGGATCCCCAAATGACGGGCGATTTCAGCGGTTTCCATGCCTTCGGCCGCCAGAGCGCGTATCTTTGATGATGTAGTCACCTCGTCACCCCTCGTAGAACCAGCCGCACTATCTTCTTGTTAGCGTCTGCCTGGCCTCTCCCAGCTATCACCCTTGCACATTCTGGTGTCAGCCCCAAGGTCATCATGACGCTGGCTAGCCATGGCAACCGGACCATAACGCAGCGATATATCGATGTCCGCGACGAGACGACGAAAGCCGCCCTCGATCTGCTGAAGCTGAGTTGTCGTGAAACACGACAAGTCATTGTTCAGGGTATAACTACGTGACGGCGCAGCAGCCAGCCGGTCAGCTTCTGCCGGATTGAGGAAGCAGTCACGGTGCTTTTGGACTCTGCAAATACTTTGCTCGTGTCATCCATCGGCGATGCGCGGTGGTGGGCGATCCAGCCGAGCAGATCATTGCGGTGAAGCTGGTCACGGCGGCGCTGGTTGCGTTGTTCGGTGAGAATGAAGATTGCGACATCGTCGGCCTCGCTGTCCGCCGTCAGTTGCCCGGTCAGAAACGCCACGACTTCCTCCGGCACTTGCCGGTCTCGGGCGCTCATCGACGTCAGATAGCTCGGCCCCTTGCCGAGCATCCGCGTGGAAAATTCGGCCTTGCTCTGCACAAGGCCGACCTGCTGCATCCGCTCGCAGACTGCTTCTAAAAATTCGATATCGCTGACTATTGTTGCCCTCCTTCGAAACCTGCGGTTCTGCCCCGTTTGATGCGGGGTTCTGCTGCTGACCGCTAAATAGCTGAAATATTTATCGGAATGGCGCTGCTGACAGAGCAGCGAGGAGAGCGAATGGCGCAGACGAAGGGCATCAATTATCGAGAATTGCGGGACGCTTATGTGGAACTCATGGCGAGGACCATTCGGCCCAATGGCTTCCTGACATTGGTTACGAATGGCGAAGGCTCGACAATCGGCATACGGAAAGACCTCAAAAACCTGCTTGCGCGGATCGACCATGCATTGCTGGGGCCGAAATGGCAGAAGCTGCCGAAAGACGAGCGCACCGAGGGGGTGTTCATCCTCGAACACGTCGAGGGAAAAATCCACGCCCAGGCCCGCCTCGTCGCCGCGCCGCACATAGGCCTCGAAGGCCGCCTTGTGCTCGGCGGCATCGGTCGGCGTTCCGGCGGAACGGCCGAGCTGCGGCCTCAGCTTCTTCAGCGCCAGCTGGTCGATCAGGCGCGACTGCTCGTCCATCGCCCTGTTGATGCGCTCCACCTTGTCGCGGGTGACGACATCAGAGGTGAGCTTCTTCTCGATCTCCTCCAGCCGGTCGTCGTTCGCCTCGCGGAAGGCCTCGAAGGCGGTCATGAACTCGTCGAACGCCTCCTTCACCGTCTCGGGCAGCGCCTTCACCTCCGGCGCCCCGGATGCCTTGAGCTCCGTCATTTCCTGGTCCTCTCTCTGGTTGACTTGGTGGTCTTGGAAAACTTCGTCTCGGCGATCCGCTTCGCCGCCCGGCGCATCGCCCGCACCAGCTCGGTCTCGCGGTCGCGGAAGTAGTGGGCGCGCTTGACGTTGACGATCCTCGCCTCGGGTTGCATCGGGAAGGTCACCACCGAGATCTCCCAGAGGTCGGCCTCCAGCACATGGCGCACGCCGCGCCCGTCGCCCTTCGCCCTCACCGTCTGGAAACCGATCGACAGGCCGTCGAGCGCGCCGCTCTTCATCAGCGCCAGCACGTCGCCCGCACGCCCGACACCGGCCGTCAGCCGGCCCTCGACATAGAGCCCGCGATCATCCTCGCGGATCACCGTCCAGGCGCCGATCGGCTCGTTCGGGTCGTGCTGGTAGAGCATGCGCACGCCAGCCGCCCCGCGCCTCGCGAGCGAGCGGGCAAAGGCACCGGGCTCGATCACGTCGCGCCCGAGGTCCATCTTGTCGAAGATCGAGGCATAACCGGAAAACCGCCCGTCGCCGGTCACCCCGGCAAGCGTCAGATCGGCGAACTTCCGAGTCAACGAAAGCCGCCCGCGGAACAGGTCCATGGGGTTCTCCTGATGATGGTGGTGGATGGGAATGGTCGCTGGGTCGATTGGAGATCGCCCTTCGTCCTCGCTGCGGTACTTGCCCCTCATCCCCCTGCCGGGACCTTCTCCCCGTTCTGACGGGGAGAAGGAGGATGGAGCATCGGCCGTGCCTCGAGTCCCTTCTCCCCGTTCACGGGGAGAAGGTGGCGGCAGCCGGATGAGGGGCATCCTCGTCCCTCCGATGGGGCACCTGCAGGCAGCTTGAGGCACCCTCTTCTCCCCAGCGGGGAGAAGTGCCGAGCGGATGCGAGGCGATGAGGGGGAGGCCGGAGGCCTCACATCACTTGTACGTCGTTCGAGGATTTTGCTCACGCCCCCTCATCCGGCTCTTCGGGCCACCTTCTCCCCGCCGGGGAGAAGAGGACCTCAAGGCGACGGCAAATTCTTCCCCGCGCCCCAGCGCGCCGAGATGCGGCCGAGCACGCCCAGCCCCCACCAGGCGCAGAGGCTCGCCGAGGCCGAGCCCATCAGCATGATCTCGCTACCCGACAAGGTTGTGGCGACATCCAGCCGCACCGCGATCCACAAACCCGTCGGCCCGCCGAAGATGATGCCGGTGGCGACCCCGGTCAGAAACCTGATCGCCGCCTCCTGCCGGTCCTTCGGCAGGAAGTAGGCAAGCGAGATCGCGGCCCCCGACACGGCGCCCAGCAGGCGCGCGGTCCAAAGCCCGCCGTCCGGAGAGAAGTCGGTCATTTCGTTAACCTCTTGCATTTAAAGGAGCGCGGACTTGGCCGCCGGGCATCGTTCCCCGGAAAGGCCTTCAAAATCCTCACGTTAGGTGAGGAAAATTCGATTTCCCGAATCTTCGGAATCCCTTGCCGGTATTTCCTCACACGCAGATTCCGGCCCTTCACACGGAGATTCCGGTTTCTCACATGCCGATTCAGGTTGTTGAGATCCTGATTCAAGCAACGGCGTGAAACCGCCTCAATAGCCGACAGCCTGCCGCTTCTCCTCGTCGGAGAGGAAGGCCGCCGCCCCTACCCGCGCCCAGAGCGCGTCGCGTTCGGCCGCCAGCCCCGCGGCCTGGTCGAGATCCGGCACCAGCCGGAAATCTTCCCTGTCCTCGCCTGCCAGGAAGCCGGAGAAGGCCGCCGCCGTCCGCCCCGCCAGCGGCAGAACGGTCAACCGCCAGAAAGCACGGTTCGCCTCCTGGTAGTTGGCATAGGTGTTGTCGCCGGGAATGCCGAGCAGCATTGGCGGCACGCCGAAGGCGAGCGCGATGTCGCGCGCCGCCCCGTTTTTCGCTGCCTCGAAATCCATGTCGCGGGGCGTCAGCCCCATCGCCTTCCAGTCCAGCCCACCCTCCAGCAGCAGCGGCCGGCCGGCCTTCATCGGGCCGGAATAGCCCTCGTCGAGTTCGGCCTTCAGCCGCTCGTACTGGTCGACGGAAAGGTTGCCGCCGTCCTTCGGCTGGTAGACCAGCGCGCCGGACGGCCGCGCCGAATTGTCGATCAGCGCCTTGTTCCAGCGCGCCGCCGCGTTCGACAGATCAAGCGCCGCCACCGCCGCGCCGAGCGGCGGAAAACCCAGATGATCGTCGAGCGGATGGAAGAGTTTGAGGTGCAGCAGCGCCCCCTCGCCGTCCGCCGGAATGCGCCGCACCGACCCGCCGACCCGGTAGTCGTAACCGACCGGCCAGCCGTCGCGTCCCTCGGCCACGCTCACCCGGTCGGGCCTCAGAAGGTGCAGTTCGGCAAGCCGCGTTCCAAGCCGCACCGGCTCGACGAAGGCATTACCGGAGAGCAGAAGCTGGCCGTAGAGCGCCTCCATGAAATCGGCGCCGGCCATACGCGGATTGGGCCGCCGGATGAGGTCCGGCACGGCATGCCCGTCCAGTTCCTCCTTGCCGCGATAGGCGAGCCAGGGCAGGCTCGCGGCCGCCTCGGCGATCAACCGCACGCAGCGATGCGCGACCGGATTGCCCATGAAGCCTTCCCGCGACAGCGCCCCGTAGGCCACCGCCGTGCGCCGCCCCCGCGCCTCTCCGGTCAGCCACGCCACCGGCCCCATCGCCTTGGCCTCGCCCGGCGCCCTGTCATCACTCCGCACGCGTCCGCGCCGCCTCATGAAAGGCAGTCTCATGGCATGGTCCTTTCAGTGATTGAACTTGGCGAAAGCCACCCCTCATCCGCCTGCCGGCACCTTCTCCCCGTTCTGACGGGGAGAAGGGACGTGCGGCGCTGTCCTGCCTTGCCCGCAACTCCCCCCTTGCGGTTCGGCACGGCGCCACCGCTTGCTCCCCCCTCTCCCCGCCTGCGGGGAGAGGGCAGGGTGAGGGGCATGGCACACCAGCGCCAGGAGCACACCGCCATCCAACTCCGACAAATTCCGTGTGCAGTGCGTCATTCCACCGATTGAGCGCCGCCGTCCGGCGTGCTAACCGGTGGCCCCGCCGAACCGCCGGCAAGATGCCGGCCCCGCTGGAGCCTGAAACTGTCGTGATCCGCCATATCGTCTTCTTTTCCGTGCCGTCCGGCGATCTCGAGCCGGTGCGCGCCGGCCTGTCGATCCTGACCCGCATTCCGCATGCGCGGCGCATCGAGATCGGCGACAGCCTGAAGTCGGATCTGTTCGACGACACCGTGGATATCGTTGTCTACGGCGAGTTCGACGACGAGGCGGCCCTTGCCGCCTACCGCGCGCATCCGCTCTACCAGGAGTCCATCAACCGCGTCCGCCCGCTGCGAGAGCTGCGGATCGCGGCAGACTACGACGTGACCAAGGCCGTCACCTCCCCGCTGGTCGACGAATGAGACCACGGCGGCCGGAGATCCGGCCTTGAATGACCGTGCGAGCATCATGACCCCATCGCCCGCCAGAACGCCTTGCCATAGCCTGCCACCAGTTCCGCCCGGTCCGTGCCGTTGACGATCCGTCGCGCGCCGGTCCAGTCCTCCGTCGTGCCATCGAAGAACTCCGATAGCCGCCGCCCGCTGAACAGGCCGCGCACCATGCCGGCGACCAGCACCGCTGCCGCCACGTCGAGTTCCAGCGCCCGGTCCGGATCGCTCACGAGGTCGACACCCGTCGCCTCCGACAGCCGCTCGTAATTCGCCTTGTGGGTGATCTGCACCAGCCCGCGCCCGTACCAGGTCCGCCCGTCCGCATCCGGCCGCCAGTAGGGCCGCCTCACCTGCGGCAGCCGTCCGGCGGCGAAGGCACGGTCGAGCCGCGCCACCGCCTCGGCGTCGCTCCGCGCCAGCGTCTCGCGCACCGCCCGCATCGTTCCGGCCGTCTCGTGAAAGGCGGTGGCGAGGCAATAGGCGAGCCCGCGCGGGTCCTCGCCCACCGCCAGCCGCCGCCATGCCGCGCCGATCGCCCCGATCCCCGCCACCTGCGACCTCATCAGCCTGCCTGGAAAGGGATCACGCCTCACGGCATCGAAAAACCACTTCGATTCGATATCCGCCATCGTCTCCCCCTCCCACCGGGCATACGGTCTCGCCGCCCCGGAGGCCTTTTGCCGCCGGCGGTTAACCAAGCGCGATTTTTCTTTGGATTCTAAATCGTTTGAAACAATTTCAATCGGTTAGACCGGTTTGCGGGTGTATTTACAAAGATTTAACTCTGTGGAACCTTCGACCCGTGGATGCGTTAGCAGCGCGTCACATAAGGGAGAAAACCACCATGCAGATCAAGCCGAGCACCGAGACCAAGTCCGCCGCTTCTACCGCCAGTGCGGCCAACACGATCCCGGCCCACGTCATTGAACGCATGGAAGCCGAATGGCGCCAGATGCGCCAGGCCGGCTCCTCCGGGTCTTCCAAGTAACCTCTACGACCAAATTCAAGCGCGCGGATGGCGAGATCCGCGCGCTTTTTCTTTGTCCCGGTTTCCGCGTCTCCCCGGCGATGAAACCCCAGCCTTGCAGGCGCCCTTCATCCGGCTGCCGCCACCTTCTCCCCGCGTGCGGGGAGAAGGGACCCGGAGCAAGGCCGTGCCACAAGCCCCTTCTTCCCGTGATCACGGGGAGAAGGTCCCGGCAGGGGGATGAGGGGCAATCCTCAAACGCCCGGCAACGAACGCCACGAGCTCAGGCGGAATGTCGGTGCCGAGCAGAGCGGCTCGCTCCCTCTTCTCCCCAGCGGGGAGAAGGTGGCCGAAGGGCCGGATCAGGGGGCGCAAGCAAAAAATCCTCGAACGATGTGCAAGCACATGTGAGGCCTGCGGCCTCCCCCTCATCGCCTCGCATCCGCTCGGCACTTCTCCCCGCCGGGGAGAAGAGACTTGTAGCCCCGCCCGCACTTCATCCTCCTTCTCCCCGTGATCACGGGGAGAAGGTCCCGGCAGGGGGATGAGGGGCAATCCTCAAACGCCCGGCAACGAACGCCACGAGGTCAGGCGGAATGTCGGTGCCGAGCAGAGCCGCTCGCTCCCTCTTCTCCCCAGCGGGGAGAAGGTGGCCCGAAGGGCCGGATGAGGGGGACGCAAGCAAAAATCCTAGAACGATGTGCAAGCACTCGAAGGCCTCCGGCCTCCCCCTCATCGCCTCGCTTTGCCAGGGCACGCCTTTCGCTAGGGCTCAAGGCGTTCGTTGCTGCAATCGATTCACTGGATCGATTGCTCCGCTGCGCGGACCGCGCCTCACCCCCGCTCGGGAGAAGAGGGAGCCTGCCGCTCCGTCCAGACAATCTCAAAGCCCCCTCACCCTTGGCTCCCCCCGACCCGTCAGCATCAGCGCCGTCAGCGCCCAGACCAGCGCATCGAGCCGGTCCGGCGAGCGCCCTGAAGACAGCCCATCGGGTCCGAAATCGCACATCTGGTCCTCGAGCTCGGCGAACGCGCCGGCATGCACCACGCGGCCCTGCTCGTAGAGGGCCGCCACCGGCTCGGCGCGCAGATATTTGCCGCGCGTCGCCCTGACCATCGTCACCGGCAGGGAGGCCTCGACGCTGGCGAGCGTCGCCGCCACCATGTCGCCGCCCTGGTTGGACTCGGCCACCACCCGGTCGGCCTCGAACCTCCTGTAGGCGCGCGTCACGGCGCCCGCCCAGCCGGCCGGGCTCCTGCCCTCGACCGAGCAGTCGGCCAGCACCACGGCGCGGCCCGTTTCCTCCAGCCCCGCCACGACGATGCCGCAGCAGGATGTCGCACCCGCGCCCGCCGGCGGATCGACCGCCACCACGATGCGCCGGAGGACCCCATGCAGCCGAACCCTGATCGCCTCCAGCCGGTCGCGCCGCCACAGCGCGTCCTCGCGATCCTCGATCAGCTCGCCCATCAGTTCCTGCCGCCCGAGCCGCGAGCCACCGTAGCGCTCCTGCATGGCGGCGATGAAGCCGGGCGAGAGATTGTCGGCGTTCGACAGCGTCGATATCCGCGTCACCACCGTGCCGGGATCGGCGATCAACCGTTTCACCAGCGGCACCGGGCGCGGCGTCGTCGTCGCCACCAGCCGGGGTGCCGCCCCGAGCCGCAGGCCGAACTGCAGCATGTCGAAGGTGTCCTCCGCATACTTCCACTTGCCGATCTCGTCGCACCAGGCCAGATGAAACTGCGGCCCGCGGAGGCTTTCGGGATCCTCCGAGGAAAAGATCTGCGCCACGGCACCGTTCGGCCAGACCAGCCGGCGCCGCGAAATCTCCACCTCCGGCGCCGCCGCGCCTGCCACCCGGCAGATGCCGGACAGCCCGTCCACCATCACCTCGCGGGCATCGCCCAGCGTTTCCGCCACCAGCGCGATCCGCAGGTCCGACCGCCGACCGGCGCTCGCCAGCGCGTGGACCCATTCGGCCCCGGCCCTGGTCTTGCCGGAACCTCGCCCGCCCATCAGCAGCCAGTGCCGCCATTCCCCCGCCGGCGGCCTCTGCTCTTCCCGCGCCAGCCACCGCCAGTCCCTCAGCGCCCGCACCACCTGCCGTTTCGGCAGGGTCAGGCCGAGGTCGGGAAGATCTATCGTTTCTGCGGATACCTCCTTCGCCTCCTCCACCGGCGGCGCCGCGAGTCCCTTCCCCCCGTTCACGGGGAGAAGGTGGCGGCAGCCGGATGAGGGGCAATCGGAAGCCCGGGATGAGGGGCAATCAGAGGCCGAGCCGCCAGCCTCCTCCGCTCTCCCCCCTTGTGGGGGAGATGTCGGCGAAGCCGACAAAGGAGGGTGATCTTCTTCCTCCGAAGACAAACCGCCCGCCGCCGTCAAAGTCTGGCGACCCGCGTCCCTCACCCGCCCGAGCGCGCCCTTGCCAATCTCGTTCATGCCCGCCACGAACCCGTCCGCAAGCCGCCCCATCGACCGTTTCACCGGCCGGGCGATCCGCGCCTCATCCGCCTCCCGGGCCCGGCGCTGCGCCCGGTTCTCCCGGCGGACCGGTTGCCCCGCCCGGAGAAGCATCGGCGAGGCCGTCGCCGGCGTTCCTCCACTTTTCGATGAGGTCGCGGGCCCGCTCCTCGGCCCTCGCCTCGATGAGCCGTTCCAGCCGCTTGCCGATCGCCGCATCGTCGTCCTCCTCCGCCCGGCGCGCCTCGGCATCGGCCCGGTCGCGGGCGAGCTGGCGCTGCAGCGCGTCGATCTTTTCCAGCGTGCGCACGATCAGCGACATGGCGTCGGTCGCGGCCTTCACATCCGCGCGCGCCGTCTTGCCGTCGGGCCTGATCGCATCCGGCCGCAGACCGTCCGCTCCCGCGTCCCCGCCCGCCTCGCCCGAAAGCCCCGCTTCCGCATCGGCGCGCAGCCTGCGGAACAGGCGAAACTGTTCGCCCATCTCGGCCGTCAGCGCGTTCAAGAGCCCCGCCAGTTCGTCGACCGGCGAAACCGCGTCCAGCGACTTCATCTCCAGCACCACCCGCGCCGCGATCCGCCCGGCCGTCTCCACCGGCCACGGCTCCGGCCACTGCTCCCGTCCGGGCCAAAACCCGAACAGCGCCAGCCCCGCCTCCCCCGGATCGACATCCCGGACCTCGAGCATGGAAACCTCCAAGGACAGATTTGAACGGGTGGCGGCGCCGGCGCCGATCCAGTGAATCGATTGCAGCAACGAACGCCTTGAGCCCTAGCGAAAAGCGTGCCGAGCGGAGCGGCAGACTCCCTCTTCTCCCCAGCGGGGAGAAGTGCCGAGCGAATGCGAGGCGATGAGGGGGAAGGCCGAAGGCCTCATCTCACCTGCACGTCGTTCGAGGTTTTTGCTCGCGTCCCCTCATCCGGCCCTTCGGGCCACCTTCTCCCCGCTGGGGAGAAGAGGTGTGGGGCAAGGTCGTGCTACGAGTCCCTTCTCCCCGTCTCACGGGGAGAAGGTGGCGGCAGCCGGATGAGGGGCATTCACCCCGCAAGACAACAAAAAAGGCCCGGTTACCCGAGCCTCATGAAACCATCCATTCCGGAACGCCGCCGCTACCGCCACAGCTTCCCGACCATATCCAAACCCTACCAAACCACCGTCACACCGTCAAGGATTATTTTCCTATGCCTTTATCGCTTTCGACGATGCCCCATTCGGTGCAATATTTTGAGTATTTCTTCGTTACAGAGGCTGTTCTTATGGATTTCTTTCTGACTTATCGTGGGCCGTTACGTGCTACTCAACGTGATCCTGTTGCTGGAAGCTCCCGCAGAACTTCTCATTGGCAGTTAAAGCATTCGATGCGCCGCAAGTTTCACCCGCAGTTATTGACGATCTGGAAAACTCATCCGTTGCTGATCGACAAACAAACCGAGCCGGGGAGCGTACTAAATGTCTCTAGTTTATCTGAGAAGCACAAAATCGGCAGATGGTCTTTCGTCCCGCTTGTGACGCAAGATTTGCAGATCACATGCTTGCTCGAGATTACTCTTTTGCGATTAGATCACCCCGGTTCTAGCGTATGGAGCGGCGATATAGATAACCGGGTCAAGACGATCATCGATGCGCTTGAGGTCCCAAGCGGCAACTGTGGTTATGACGACCTGGAGAGCCAAGCGGATGATAATTGCAACCCATTGTTCTGCCTAATCGACAGTGACAAGCTTTTTACAAAAGTATCCGTGGAAACGGGTCGATTACTTTTTGCACCATCTTCCGCTGACCCATCGTTTGCAGAAGTCACAATCCGCGTTCGAACCTCTCCGACGAATGTGACGATGCTGAACATCGGGTTTTAGATAGACAGCTTCGAACTCCCCCACATCCCCTCCCCACCACCCCAAGGTAGCCAAACGCGACAAATCAACCCAAAAATAGACATCAAGGAATCCGCCATCCATCGGGCGGTGCGCTGCATGGCAGTTTCGGTGGGGTGATCGCGGCGGTCTTGCGCCCATGCGCTTCGCGCCCCCTCATCCGGCCCTTGCGGGCCACCTTCTCCCCGCTGGGGAGAAGAGGGAGAGTGCTGCCCCCCTGCCAGTCCAATCCGTCTCAACACGCAAAGCGGAAAACGCTATGCTCGCCGACAACCGCAGGCGACCTCTTCTCCCCAGCGGGGAGAAGGTGGCCGAAGGCCGGATGAGGGGGCCGAAGGCAATAAAGGCCGGACAGGACGAGGAGGCCGGATGATCCGCGAACCGGGCGACATCACCAAGCGCCGCGCCGGAAGAACCGAGCGGGCGCGCGCGCTGCGCCGTGACGAGACCGAGGCCGAATACCGGCTCTGGAGCGAGTTGCGCGGCCGCCATCTGAACGGCCACAAGTTCGCCGCCAGATCCCCCTCGGCCCGTTCATCGTCGATTTCCTCTGCCGCGAGCAGCACCTGATCGTCGAACTGGACGGCGGCCAGCATGCCGAGAACACGCATGACGTCAGCCGCACGGCATGGCTGAACGAACAGGGTTACGACGTCCTCCGCTTCTGGAACCACGAGATATTGCAGGAGCGCCGCGCCGTGCTCGATACCATTCTTGCCGTGCTGGAAGGGGAGATTACCGATAGCTGCGAGACGCTGCGGCTTTACCCGGCGGCGGGAGTGGAAAAGTGAGCGCTGCCTATTCGCTTCGCGCCCCCTCATCCGGCCCTTGCGGGCCACCTTCTCCCCGCTGGGGAGAAGAGGGGAACACGCAGCCACCGTCCCGCCCTTCAAATTCGTCTCAGCATCCGGCACGGTGATTGGGTTTCGAAGCGAAGCCGCAGGTGACCTCTTCTCCCCAGCGGGGAGAAGGTGGCCGAAGGCCGGATGAGGGGGCCGGAGGCAAAAGGCAAAAATGGGAGAGGGTCGAAGGCCAGAAGGTTCGGACAGGACGAGGTGGCAGAAGGCCGCTGAACTAGGCTCCACCAGGGACAAGACGCCCCCTCCCCTCACCCCTTCCGCACCGGCGTATAGCCCGCATCCGCAATCGCCGCGGCCGCCTTCTCGGCATCGCCCTCCACCGCCACCGTATGCGCACCGAGGTCGACCGTTACCGCGGCGCCCGGCAGGGCTTCGGCAAGTGCTGCCTTGATCGCTTTTTCGCAATGGCCGCAGGTCATGTCCTCGACGAGAAATTCGCTCATGTCAGTTCCTTTCAATCTATGCACTGTGATGGTTTTCTGCGCCTTCCCATCAAGGGAAGGTCAAGGGGGCATTCGGTCACTCCCGCGCTTTCCGCGCCGCCTTGCCCGCGCCCGCCTCGGTCCCCGCCAGATCCGCCAGGATCGGGCAGTTCGGGCGGTGGTCGCCGTGGCAGCAGGCGACGAGTTCGGAGAGCGTGTCGACCATGCCCTGCATCTCGGCGATCTTGCGGTTGAGCTCGACGATATGGGCGCTGGCGAGCCGCTTCACTTCGCCGCTCGCCCGCTCCTTGTCGTCCCAGAGCGCCAGCAGATGCTGCGTCTCCTCCATGGAGAAACCCAGCGAGCGGGCGCGGCGGATGAAGCGCAGCCGGTGCACGTCCTCGTCGCCGTAGACCCGGTAGTTCGCCCCGGTGCGGCCGGGGGTCACCAGCCCGATCGTCTCGTAGTAGCGGATCATCTTGGCCGTCACGCCCGAAGCGGCCGCCGCCTCGCCGATGTTCAGCATCGTCATTCTCCCTTCATCGCCTGCGGCCGGAAACGCTTCAGCCTCAACGCATTGGTCAGCACGAACACGCTCGACAGGCCCATGGCACCGGCGCCGATCATTGGCGAGAGCAGCACGCCGAAGGCCGGGTAGAGCACGCCCGCCGCGACCGGGATCAGCGCCACGTTGTAGCCGAACGCCCAGAACAGGTTCTGGCCGATATTGCGGATGACCGCGCGGCCGATCTCGATCGCCGCCACGGCAGACGCCAGATCGCCGCCGACCAGCACCACGTCGGCGCTTTCGATCGCCACGTCCGTGCCGGTGCCGATCGCGACACCCGTCTCGGCGGCGGCAAGTGCGGGCGCATCGTTGATGCCGTCACCGACGAAGGCGACCTTGCGGCCCTTCGCCTGCAGCGCCCGGATCGCTGCCACCTTGCCCTCCGGCAACACCTCGGCCACGACATCGTCGATGCCCGCCGCGCGCGCCACGGCTTCCGCCGTCGCCCGGTTGTCGCCGGTCGCCATGACCACGGAAAGCCCGAGCGATTTCAGCGCCTTCACCGCCGCGACACTGGTTTCCTTCAGCGGATCGGCCACCGCAATCGCCGCCGCGACCCTGCCATCCACCGCCACATAGATCGGCGTCTTGCCCTCGGCGGCAAGGCGGGTGGCGGCGCGGTAGAGGATGTCGGCGTCGGACAGGTTATTGTCCGCCTGCTCCGCCCCCTGCCCCTCATCCGCCTCCCCGTCGCCCCCCTGCCCCTCATCCGGCTGCCGCCACCTTCTCCCCGCGAGCGGGGAGAAGGGGTCTGCCGCGCCGTCGCCGTTCCCCCTCGCCCCGCTCGCGGGGAGAGGGTCGCCGAGCGGAGCGGAGGCGGGGTGAGGGGCGGACGACACATCGCCATCAGCCTGCTCCGCCCCCCTCATCCGGCCCTGCGGGCCACCTTCTCCCCGCTCGGGAGAAGAGGTTTCGGCGTCGGCCGCATGCTCCCTCTTCTCCCCAGCGGGGAGAAGTGCCGAGCGGATGCGAGGCGATGAGGGGGTGCGCAGCAGGGATGTTTTCGGGGCGCCCTCCGTTTCGCTGGCTGCCCCCTGCCCCTCATCCGGCTGCCCGTCGGGCAACTGCCCCTCATCCGGCCCTGCGGGCCACCTTCTCCCCGCCTGCGGGGAGAAGGGGTCTGCCGCGCCGTCGCCGTTCCCCCTCGCCCCGCTCGCGGGGAGAGGGTCGCCGAGCGCAGCGGAGGCGGGGTGAGGGGCGGACAAGGTTCTGGAAGTGCCATCCGGCTGCCCGTCGCCACCCTGCCCCTCATCCGGCTGCCGCCACCTTCTCCCCGCAGGCGGGGAGAAGCGATCTGCCGCGCCGTCGCCGTTCCCCCTCGCCCCGCCTGCGGGGAGAGGGTCGCCGAGCGAAGCGGAGGCGGGGTGAGGGGCTGGCCGGGGTACACCATCCGCCTCCCCGAACGCCCCATAGCCCAGCTTGCGCATGAACCGGTCCGCCCCGACCTCGACCTTGCGGCCGGAGACCGTGGCGGCGATGCCGTAGCCGGTCACGGCCTCCAGCCCTTCCGCCTCGGCAATGGCCAACCCTTGCCCTTCCGCCGCCTTGACGATCGCCTGGGCGAGCGGGTGTTCCGAGCGTGCCTCAACAGCGGCCGCCAAGGCCAGCACTTCGGCCTCGGCAAAGCCTGCCGCCGGCACCACGTCCGTCACCTCCGGCCGGCCCCTTGTGATCGTGCCGGTCTTGTCGAGCATCACGGTGTCGGCCTGGCTCAGCGTCTGCAGCGCCTCGCCCTTGCGGAACAGCACGCCGACCTCCGCCGCCCGGCCGGTGCCGACCATGATCGAGGTCGGCGTGGCCAGCCCCATGGCGCAGGGGCAGGCGATGATCAGCACGGCGACGGCGGCAACCAGCGCATATGTATAGGCAGGCTCCGGCCCGACGATCAGCCAGACGAGGAAGGTGAGCGCCGCCACCCCCATCACCGCCGGCACGAACCAGGCCGTCACCTTGTCGACCATCAGCTGGATCGGGAGCTTCGCCCCTTGCGCCTCGCCGACCAGCCGGATGATCTGGGACAGCATGGTGTCGGCGCCGACCTTTTCCGCGACGAAGCGGAACGAGCCGTTGCCGTTGATCGTGCCGCCGATCACGGTGGCGCCCGGCCCCTTTTCCACCGGTACCGGCTCGCCGGAAATCATCGATTCATCGACATAGGACTGCCCGTCGAGCACCCGGCCATCGACCGGCAGGCGCTCGCCGGGGCGGATCACCACGACGTCGCCGACGATCACGTCGCCGGCCGGGATATCGGCCGTCACGCCGTCGCGCTCGACCCGCGCCGTCCGCGCCTTCAGGCCCGCCAGCTTGCGAATCGCCTCGCCGGTGCGGCCCTTGGCGCGCGCCTCGAGCAGCCGGCCGAGCAGGATCAGCGTCACGATCACCACCGCCGCCTCGTAATAGACGTGCTGCGCCTCGGCGGGCAGAACGTCCGGCGCAAACGTGGTGACCAGCGAATAGAGATAGGCCGCAGCTGTCCCCACCGCGACCAGCGAGTTCATGTCCGGCGTCAGCCTGAGGAGCGCCGGCACGCCCTTGTCGAAGAAGCGGAAGCCGGGACCGGCGAGCACCGCCGTCGCCAGCGCGAACTGCACATAGTTCAGCATGCCGTGGGGAAAGAGATCCATCAGCAGGTGATGCAGCGGATCGTAGAGATGCGAGCCCATCTCGACGACGAAGATCGGCAGAGACAGCACGAGCGCGATCCAGAAGTCGCGCGTCAGCCGAAAAATTTCCTTCTCGCGCGCCTCGTCGCGGCCCGGCTGGTCGTCGGGGGCGGCCGCCGCGCGGGCGCCATAACCCGCCGTCTTCACAGCGGCGATGAGGGCGGGAAGCTGCGAGCGCCCGCCCAGCACATGCACCAGCGCGCGGCCGGTCGCGAGATTGACGCTCGCCGTCTCGACCGAAGGCACCTTCTTCAGCGCCTTTTCCACGCGGGCGACGCAGGAGGCGCAGGTCATGTCCTCGATCTCGAGCTCGACCGTCTCGGCCTTGGCCTCATAGCCCGCCTTGCGCACCGCGCTGACAAGCGCCTCCGCCGAAAACCCGGCCGAAGGCACCACCGTCAGCGTCTCGGCCGCGAGGTTGACGACGCTCTTCTCGACCCCCGCCACCTTGCCCGCCGCCACCTCGACCCGGCGCACGCACGACGCACAGGTCATGCCCTCGACAGGCAGCGTGATCGGCTGGAGAACGGCATCGGCTTTCGCATTCACAGTCATGGGACTTCCCCTTTCGGGGAGTCATATGGGGCTTCCCATCATGGGAAGGTCAAGGGGGTGGGGGGATGCGTGTCTGCAGGGGATGTATGTTGAGGCGGGTGTTCGGAAACCGGAACGGAGCTTATCGGTCAGCTGAAGGAAAGGTGTGAGGATGGCCGTAGGGGTATGCCCCTATAACCCCGACCTTACTACGTCTCCATGTGCAGAAGACCGGCACGGAAAGATCGTTGAATTACTCGGAGGAGAATTTAGATGCGCCAAACCCGCAGCATCCCATGGGGGAGCGGTCGCACGCGGCAACTTGATATCCCTCGCAAGAATCTGTCGTTTTTACAGGTCGACTATCGGAAGGAGGAATACAGTCAACGGCCCACATCTTTGAGGCAAGCTTTCCGTGCAACATCTGGAACTAAACTTCCCCGAAAGAAACCAATAAACTGAAAATCCGTTGTACTTTTTAGGTGTACGATGCGGGCAACGTATGGACAACGCGCATTTATTTAAGATACGCAACCATGTGAATAGTTGCGATTTGGGGGGGCATTGTTGATATCCCGGGTTGTTGCCACAGAATTTATGCGTCCAATGCTAAATGGGAAGACCGGCCCGACCCTCATTGTCTGCCAAAAACAGAATGGTGAAGAGGTAGAAGTCGTAACCAAGTGCTCTGCCGGTTGCGAACAAAAAGAAACAAGCCTTGCCACCGAAGTGATCGGCGCTTGTCTCGCTGCGGATTTGGGCCTCCCTATACCTGAGCCGTTTCTCGTTGAACTGGGCCCAGAATTTATCTCATCCGTACCTGATACCCACGCTGTGCACCGTAATAGAATGATCGCGAGCAACTTCGTTGCATTTGGATCGAGACATGTCACCGGCCAGTATTCGGCTTGGACAAACGGAAACCTTATTTCTGAAGCAATGTTGCCAAGTGCCGCCGCCATATTTGCGTTCGACGGAATTATCCAAAATCCTGATCGTCGCGACGGCAACCCGAATTGTTTGGTGCGAGGTGACGACATCAGAATAATTGATCACGAATTGGCATTCGCTCATCGCTTGATTCTGCAGTGGAAAGCTCCCTGGAAAGTTGGCGGTCTGCAAAATCTTGAAGCACCTGGCCAACATATTTTCAGGGCTGGCCTGAAGGGAAAGCAAATCGACTACGGTTCAATCCGCGCAGCTTGGGCGGGCTTGTCAGATGCCCAAATTTCGGCGTATGGGAACGCCGTTCCAGCGGAGTGGGCAGATGCGACAAATTCCGTTGCCAGCGCATTACAACTGATTAAGGATGCGCGTGATAACATTGATGCGTGCATTACGGAAATTCAACGGGTGCTGCAATGACATCAAAGCAGAGGTATACATATACGGTTCTACGCTATGTGCATGATGTTGTAACGGGTGAGTTCGTCAACGTCGGCGTCTTGATGTATGCGCCCAAAAGCAATCTCGTAAAAGTTGCTGTGCGCACCTCAATCGGGCGCATCAAGTACGTTTTCCCCGATTTGGATCGCCAAGCTTTTTTGAGCGCTGTTAAAGCTGCTGAACGTTCAGCACGAAAAATCAGCAAGAGCTTGGAGCAAGGCGATTTGCTCGCAGAATTTGGGGATGCTGGTTCGATTGCTCGCAAAGTTCTTGTGGCAGATGACAGTTCGCTCCAATGGTCCCCTGTATCCGGCGGCCTTACGGAAGATGCCGAAAGGACCTTCGATCGTGTTTACCGCCGACATGTCAGCCGTTACGATGCGAAATCACCACACCGCCGCAGCGATGACGAAGTTTGGCGTCCTGTTCGCCAGTTATTGGAACAGAAGAACGTCCCGGTGGAGTTCAATGAGAAAACTATAGCCGGTACATCTGATGAGATCGTATTTAAGCGGGCGTGGCGCAATGGCGTATGGCATGCTTATGAACCCCTTTCATTTGATCTAGCGGATGCCGAGGGAATTAAAGATAAGGCGCGCCGTTGGCGTGGGCATCTTGAAGCCGTTCACGACGGCATGCAGAGCGACCTTAAGTTGCATTTCGTGGTTGGCGCACCTCAAAATCTCACTCTTTTGGGAGCATACCATAATGCCATCAAGATACTGAGCGAAGCCGCGTTTAAACCGGAGATATATGAAGAAAGTGAAATTCCTCAATTAGTTAATAAGATTGAGGACGAAGTGCGTGAACATGTATCGTTACACTCGGGCCATGCAAATTGATTGGAATGGGGGAGTGCTTGAATTATCAACATGCCACGCCGATAACACTCCACCCTCCCACCTGAACAATAACTCGTATAAACTTGATATATAAAGGTGAGGCATCGCAGTCTTACTGTCTGCCGGTATAAATAATTTATTGTATAGACTTAGATTTCCGAAAATGCTCACGTAAACGGCACCAATTAAGCCGTCCACATTCCCCATCACATCGAGATATCATCGCGGCCTGCATCCACCGCCGATGCAACGAATACTTGCGCCCGCTGGCGCTTCTCCAGCCTGCGCGACGCAGAGGAGCAAGGAGGGCAGATGCCCCTAACCATCCCTGAAACCCATTTCTAAGGCTTCAAGCGATTGCCGGGCCCCACTCCCCTCACACCCATTCCTCCAGCACCCGCCGGATCGCCCGCTCCGCGCCCTCCTCCCGCGTGAACGCCCACCATATGAACGCGCCCTGCCAGAGGCTCGCCATCTGCCAGCCGAGGCGGCGGGCCTCCTCCGGGTCGGGTGAGAGGCGGCGGCCGAGCGCTTCAACCAGCCTCCGCCCCCAGGCGGCGCCGCGGGCGCGCAGGTTCGGGTTGCGGATGTCTTCGCGCAGCAGCTGCAGGCCGTCGGTGGCGTCGCGTTCGGCGGTGTCGGGCGGCATCAGGCGCATCAGCAGGTCGATCGCGCCCTTGCGCGTCACCTCTTCTTCGGCGTCGGCCTTCTCCGTCTCCGCGTCCAGCCGGTCCCAGGCGCGGGTGAGGATCGCCTCCACCAGCGCCTCGCGGTCGCCATAGCGCTGCACCAGCGTGGCGGGCGACAGCCCGCTCGCCTTCGCCGCGCGGGAAAAGGTGAGCCCGGCCGGGCCGGTTTCCATGATCGTGTCGAGCAGGATGTCGAGCACGCGCTCGTCGGGAATGGTCTTGCGTCTGGCCATGGCAAATATATAAACGTACGTTTGTTTATTTATCAAGGGAGGCCATGATGGCCAGGATCATCGGCTATATCGCCGCCAGTCTCGACGGCATGATCGCCACGGAGGACGACAGTCTCGACTGGCTGTTCCAGTATGACGACATGGAGCTCGGCGAGCACGACTACCGCCACTTTTTAAAGCGCATCCGCACCGTGGTGATGGGGCGCGGCACCTATGATTTCCTCGCCCGCGACCCCTCGCCCTGGCCCTATTCCGGGCAGCGCACATACGTCGTCACCTCGCGGCCGATCGCGGCGCCGAAGGGGCCGCTTGAGGTGCGCTCCGACGTCGACGCGCTGATCGCCGAGCTTCGCGCGCTCGACGATGGCGACGTCTGGATGCTGGGCGGCGGCAAGCTGCAGATGGCCTTCATGGAACGCGGCGCGCTCGACGAGATCGAGATCTACGTGATCCCGGAGCTTCTCGGCGCCGGCCGCCCCCTCTTCCCCTCCACCGGCCTCCGCGCCAGCCCGACGCTGATCTCGGCCACGGCGCTGGACAAGGGCTGCGTGCGGCTGCACTACCGGTTTGAGGGAGCTCCCTCTTCTCCCCAGCGGGGAGAAGTGCCGAGCAAAGCGAGGCGATGAGGGGGAAGGCCGAAAGGCCTAACTATTGCTGTGCACATTGTTAGCGGATCTGCCCCTGCTCACGCCCCCTCATCCGGCCCTGCGGGCCACCTTCTCCCCGCCGGGGAGAAGAGGGAGGCTGCCGCCCCGCTCTCCCCCTTGAGGGGGAGATGTCACGAAAGTGACAGAGGGGGTGGCGACGGCGCGGCAAGGCATAAGGTCGACGGGGTGCCCGCACGGCACCCCCTCTGCCCTGCCGGGCATCTCCCCCTCAAGGGGGGAGATCGGCCAGACGCGATGTCTCCTTCCCTTTCAAGCAGGAACCGTCACATCACCTTGCCCAATGCCTGGCGAGACGCCACCACAAGTCCCTTCTCCCCGTTCACGGGGAGAAGGTGCCGGCAGGCGGATGAGGGGCCGTTGGCTTTGCGGCGTTGCGGGAGTCGGCGGG
>Ga0065721_10003918_pt1 | contig 55940 bp, 45 predicted proteins | sample Mesricmetagenome_FD_59108 | JGI IMG/M metagenome (GOLD analysis project Ga0065721, IMG submission 59108) | Mesophilic microbial community from rice straw/compost enrichment Sample: eDNA_1 v2 (version 2) | ecosystem: Engineered > Solid waste > Grass > Composting > Bioreactor | place: USA: Davis... | reverse complement strand
CGGCGGGAGGTGGTCCAGCGGGGACCAGTGGAGGTAGTAGTCGTACTTCGCGTCGGTCGGGGCGCCCTCGTCCTGCTCGGTGCGAAACAGGAAGTAGTGGGACGTGATCCAGCGCTTGCGGTTGTAGTTGAGGCGGGAGGCGACGCCGAGTTTGCCGAGCAGGGTCAGGTCAAAGAGGCCGGCCTCCTCGCCGATCTCCCGCCGGGCCGCGTCTTCCAGCGACTCGCCCGCCTCGACGCCGCCCTTGGGCAGGATGAAGCCGGACACCCCGGCGATGCCCACCAGGGCGATGAGGACACCGGACTCCGTGCCCGGCGCGACGCGCGCGACGACTCCGCCCGCGGAGACCCGGTCCTTCACACCGGGCGGGCGCTCGTACCAGGAGGCGTCGATGGAGGAGTCGCTGCTGCTGCTGCTCATGGCGCCATTGTACGCGGGCAGAGCCTCCTCCGCCCGCGCCGCCGGCTAATTCCCGACCATGCCGCGGGCGATCTCGCCGGCGCGCTGGCGCGCCCGCTCGACATCCGCCGCGCCCTCCAACTCGACGTACAGGAACAGCGCACCCGACCAGCCACTCACCATGCGCAGCAGGTGGCAGCGGGCGCCACCGCTCTCCGGGATCACCAGATCCACCAGAGGGTCGCCGTTCCCGCTGGCGCGGCGGGAGCGCATCTCCTCCCGAAGGCGCTCGGCCTGCCGCTCGGCGCGCGAAGGCACGTCGCCCCCTCCCCGCTCACCCAGGCAAAAGCCCGTGTGCGTATCCACCAGGGCGCACCCGAGTGCGCCGGGAATCGCCATTGCTTCCGTCAGCGCTTCTTGAAACGATGTTACTATCGGCATTTCCGTTCTTACCGAAATACATCTTCGGCAAATCCGCATGCCCGTAACATGCCGCTCGCCCGGCAAACGTGCGAGTTTCCTGTGATCGAATTCACTCTTGGGGGTGCGGCGCCGCCTTTCCTCGCCACGGACGCGCAAACCAGCGCAGGAACCGCGCCTTCGGCGGGACCGCGTCGGGGTTTGACTCGTCCACCAGCAGGAGGAAGAGCAGCGCGGCGAGCGCCCCGATGCCGCTCATCGCGGCGAACATGGCGCGGATGCCGAACTCCTGCGCGAGGATGCCGCACAGAAGCGGACCGAGGCTCAGGCCCAGTCCCGCCGCCGCGGTCATCTGTGCCTGCGCCGTCCCGCGCTCGTGGTCGCCCGCTGTGTCGTTCACAAACACCACGGCAATGGTGCCGACCACCCCGAAGTTGATGCCGTGAAGCGTCTGCACCAGGAGCACCCACAGCGGGCCGGTCGCGGGGATGTAGAGAAGCAGACGAACCGGCATGAGCAGGAACGCGAGCGCAAGCGCGGGCCGTCGCCCGTAGGTGTCGGTCCAGCGGCCGACCTGGCTCATCACCAGCACTTCACAGACGACCCCAGCCGCGAACATACCCGTGATCCACGGCGGCGTCGCCCCCAGTTCCGCCATGTAGACCGGCAGGTACGCAGACGCGCCGTACAGCCCGAACTGGTAGAGCCCGAAGGCGATAAGGAAGCGGAAGCGGTTAGCGCGGTGGGAAGACTCGGAGATTGGCCCCCCTCCCCCGCGCTGCGCGCGACCCCTCCCCCCATTAATAGGGGGAGGGGTGGCCGAGGAACGAGGCCGGGGAGGGGGGCCTGACCCGGGAGGGGGGCCAGAGGACGGCCTCACTCCCCGCACGTCTGGTACCACGCAGGAGAGCGCGGCGATCAGGAAGAACAGGAGCGGGCCGTAGGTGAAGACGGGGTCGAGGTCGGCGCGGGCGGGGGCGTCGCCGCCGAGCGCGGACTTGACCAAAGTCCCCGCTGTCATGGCGACCACGATGTAGCCGACCGAACCCCATATCCGATAGCGAACGTACGCCGCGCCGCCCCCCTGCCCCGCCGAGGCGGAGGCGGCGACCATGCGCCCCACCAGCACGCCGCCCGCGGCGTTCAGATACTGGAAGCCGTTCGCGCCCAGCGCCGTGAGCACGGTGAACTCCGCGAATCCGGACACGGAGCGATAGGCGAGGTAAGCGGCGCCGGCCGCGAGGGCGGCGGCGACCATCACGGGACGCCGGGCGTCCAGGCGGTCGGAAAGGCGGCCGAGAAGCGGCTGCACCAGCAGGCCGGTGGCGGTGCCGATGGCGGTCATCAGGCCGTACTGCGCCCGGTCGACACCCGCTGCGGCGACGTACAGCGGAACAAACGGCTGGATGAACCCGAAGACCCCGGTGATGCAGAACATCGTCACAGCAAGGACGATATGCTGCCACCGGGGCGGTTCGTAGGGCGGTGCGGAAAGGGTAGAGGAAGGTGTCACTCGGAAGCAGTCGGCGGAAACGGCGTGGTGTCCGGCCCGGTCCTTTCAAACGACTCGCGGTGTATCCACCCCGTCTTGCCGACGTAGGTCCCGCTCAGGATGCGCACGTGCAGCGCGCGCCTGAGGTCGCCCTCGCCGGCATCGCGCGGGGTGACGAGTGCCTTTACTTCTGTCCCGGCCTTCAGGAGCAGGACGCGGGCGGCGGCGTGCTCGCTGTCACCGGTCAGTTCATGGTAGCCGTGGGCGTCGCGGGCGGTGCAGACGTCCATCAGGGCTTCAAAGTCGGCAGGGGACTGCGCCACCTCCACCCGGTCGCGCCCTTCAGCGGCGCACAGGGTGCCCAGGTCGCCGGGCGCAGGTGCTATGTCCTCCGGCTCCGCGTTCGGCTCCGCGTGCCCGAGCAGGATACTGCCCATCTCGGCGTCGGTAAGTTCAGCGGCTTTTGGGTCCGCTTCACGCCACATACGGACCAGTTGTCGGAGATGCGCCAGGAGGTCTTGTCCCTGGGATTGGTGCCCCGATCCGGTGCGCGGTTCAGTGGCATCTTCCCGCCCCCAATGAGTTCCCTGCAACGCCTTCACTTCACGGCGGGCACGGTCCAGGTTCACGCCCAGTTCAAGAAGCACACGGCCCGCCACTCCCTCACCCTCGCGGGGGCTTGGCACTCCCTCACCCTCGCGGCGGCCCACAAGCCCTTCACCCTCTCGGACGAGACCCAGTAGCAAATGTTCGGTACCGATGTAGTTGTTGTTGAGCATCCGCGCTTCATCAAAGGCGAGGTCGATCACACGCTTCGCCAGAGGCGTGAGCTGCATGTCCTCGCCCAGGCGGCCCTCATCGTTCCGCTCCACCTGCCGCTCTACCTCGTCGCGAATCTGATCCCGGCTGACTCCTATTCGCTCCAGGACACGTGCGGCGACGCAGTTGTTCTCGCGCACCAGTCCGAGCAAAAGGTGTTCGGTAGAGACGTCATTATCGCCCAGTTTCCCCGCCTCTTCCTGTGCGAAGAAGACGATGCGCCGCGCCCGCTCGGTAAATCGCTGCCACATAATGCCGCTCTCCTCTTCCTGTCGGTGCGCCTGCCCGCCTTCTCCGGAGAGGTTACCGTCGCTTCTTGCCGGGGACCGGCCCGGCGTTCTTCAGGCGGATGCGGTACAGACCTGTGGACGCGGTAATGTACAGCGTTTTGCCGTCCCGATCACCGAAGCCGCAGTTCGCCGCCACCTCCGGCGTCTCGATGACGCCCAGCACCGTGCCGTCCGGCGCAATCACCCAGACGCCGCCCGGCCCGGTGGAGTAGACGTTCCCCTTCGTGTCTACCTTCATGCCGTCCGGTGCGCCGCGCTTGCCCTCCGCCTTCAGGGTTGCGAACAGGCGGCCGTTCGCCAGCGTGCCGTCCGGCTGGACGTCGAACGCGCGGATGATGCCCTGCTGCGTATCGTTGACGTAGAGTACCTTCTCGTCGGGTGAGAACGCCAGTCCGTTGGGCCGCACGAACTCCTTGTTGAGCAGGGTCAGGTTTCCCGCCGGGTCCAAGCGATACACGCCGTAGAAGCCCAGCTCCTCCTGCTCCTTGCGGATGCCGTAGGGCGGGTCGGTGAAGTACAGGGAGCCGTCCGAGCGAAACGCCAGGTCGTTCGGAGAGTTGAGACGCTTGGAGTCGTACTCATAGGCCAGCGTCACGATGCGCCCGTCCTTGTCGGTGCGGGAAATGCGGCGGGTACGGTGCTCGCAGGTGACAAGACGCCCCTCAAAGTCGAACGTGTTGCCGTTGGGCGTAATCGGGGCGTCGCGGAAAACGTCCACCTTCCCCGTCTTCACGTCGAAGCGCATCAGGCGACTGGTCGGCTGATCGGAGAACAGGACCACGTTCTTCTCGCGGTCGTACAGCGGCCCCTCGGTGAACCGGAAGCCGTCCGCGACCTTCTCCAGGGTCGCCCCATCGGCGACGATACCGGAAAGGTCCGCGGCGCGCGCCACAGGCGCCAGCCAGGCGAGCGAGAGCAGAAGAGCGGCGAGCAGGAGGCGGGAGGCAAGTGCGGCGTTCATGTGGCGGTAGGTTCGCCGGGGGAGGAGGCGGGTCCTGCCAGGAGAATCGGCGAAGCCGGAACCCCGGAGGAGCACCGGTGTTTCACTGGTGATATGAACCACTTCGAAACCCTTTTCCAGCCCATGCCGCTCGGGCGCGGCGGCGTCACCCTTCCGAATCGCCTCCTCATGGGACCGATGACCCTGAACCAGGCGACCGACAGCGGGCACATCACCCCCTGGATCGTGGACTGGTACCGCCGCCGCGCGGAAGGCGGAATCGGCGCCATCATCGGCGCGGCCGTGTTCGTCTCGCAGGGCGGGCGCGGGTGGGCAAACGCGGTCGGCATCGCCGACGACTCCTACACCGAAGGCTGGGCGCGGTGCGTCGCGGCCGCCCATGCGCAGGGGGCGCTCTTCGGCACACAGCTCTTCCACGGCGGCGCGGCCAGCAAGGTCGCCCTGCTCGGGCAGCAGCCGGTGTCCGCCTCTGAGTGGACCCGCGAGGGCTTCGACCCGGCCCGCGCCCTGACCGGGGACGAGATCGAGCAGATCATAGCCGACTTCGCCGCGGGCGCCCGTCGCTCCCTCGAAGCGGGCTGTGACTTTGTGGAGTTGCACGGGGCGCACGGCTACCTGCTCCACCAGTTCTGGCGGCAGGACGTGAACCGGCGGACGGACCAATGGGGCGATCCCGTAGCGTTCCCGGTGGCGGTGACCCGGGCCGTGCGCGAGGCGATCGGCCCGGATGTCCCGCTGCTATACCGCTTCTCAATCCACGCAGACGCGCCGGATGCGCCCAACCATCCGGTCACTCCGGAGAGCCTGCGGACGTTCCTTGAAGCCCTGGAGGGGGCGGGCGTGGACGTGTGGGATATCTCCTGCTGGCGCGAGTCGCGCCGCGGCTACTTCGGAACCGAAGTCTTCCTGCCAGACTGGGTCCAACGGTTCAGCAACAAGCCGCGCATCGTCGCCGGAAACCTTCTGACGCCCGAGGAGGGCGCGGCGTACCTGGAGGAGGGCCACGCCGAGGCGATCGCCCTGGCCCGCGCACTCATCAGCGATGCCGCCTGGGCGAACAAGGCACGGCGCGGCGAGTCCGCCGCCATACGCCCCTTCTCAGAGGAGGATCGGCAGGCGATCAACCGCGGTATCGACCCGGGGGCGTAACCCCGGGCGAACCTGGGCGTTCTATCAGGGAACCACGTTGACGCCCCGGCGTTTCCGTGGAATAGTGAACCGGTTAGAGCCCCATGATACGCATGTCCGATATCGCCGCCAAGGCCGGCGTGTCGCGCGCGACGGTGTCGCTCGTGCTGAACAATAAGCACGCCTCGGTCGGCATCGCCGAGGACACACGGCGGCGCGTGCTAAGCGCCGCCCGACAGCTCGGCTACCGCCCCAACGAGGTGGCCCGCGCGATGGTGACGGGCAAGAACCGCGTCATCGTCTACCTGGTGAACGACCCGTCGCTGGAGGTGGCCGCCCGCATCCTGGCGGGCGCGATGAACGAGGCTGAACCGCTGGGCTACTCCGTAAAGCTGGTGGCGCGGGACGGCGCATGGGGTGAGAGCGTCATTGAGCGCTGCGTAGAGTTGCGCCCCGTCGGCCTGATGGGGCTGTACGTCCCGCCTTCGCTCTACCGCCACATCCAGGAGGAGACGGCGCGCTACCGCATCCCCGTCACCCTCCTGGACAGCAGTTTCCCGCTGGAGGGTCTGACGCGCGTGCTCTCCGACGACGAGGACGGCGTGTACCAGGGACTCGCACACCTGCACCGCCTGGGACACCGCCGCATCGCGCATATCGCCGGGTGGCGCCACTCCGGCGCGGCAACGACCCGTGAGGCGGCCTACCGGCGCGTGATGGCACGCCTCGGGCTGCCGGTCCCGGAAGGGTACGTTGCCTGCGGCGAGTGGGTGATCGAAACCATCGAGGAGGTTACTCGGACGCTGCTGGCGCACCCGGAGCGCCCCACTGCTCTGTTCTGCGCGGACGACAAGACCGCCCTCATCGCCATCCGCACCGCCGAACGCCTCGGGGTCCGGGTGCCGGAAGACCTGTCCGTCCTCGGGTTCGCGGACCTGGAGATGGCGCGCTACGGAAATCCGCCGCTGACCACGGTGGCGCAGCCCTTCCCGGAACTCGGCGCCGCCGCTGTGCGCTACCTCCTAGATGCCGCCCGCCGCCTGGAGGGCGGCGAGGACCACGGCACCGCCGAGATCCTCCTTCCCAACCGCCTCATCGTCCGCGAGTCCACCGGCCCGCCCCGGGATACCTAAGGCGTCCACGCGGAGAGCACCTTGAAGGCGCCGCCCGCGCCCGGCCGCTCGGCGACGTAGTTGCCAGCGGTACTCCCTTTGATCACCCCGTCCTTGCCCTCGGCGAAGGTCCCACCGACCAGGAGCGCCTGCACCGGTCCCCTGCCCCCGCCGGGCCGGCGCACGCACAGGACACGGGCGTCGCTGCGCCAGCCCAGCGCCGTCCACTCCCCCGGGGCGTGTGCCACGATCACCTGGGTTACGCTGCCGTCCGCCTGGGTCATCTCAACGCCCGCGGGAGCGTCTTCTCCCGAGGCAGGTATCTGCCGGACCGCCGTCACCGGGTTCCCCCAGCCTTCGAGGGCGTAGGCGGCGGCGAAGTCCGCCCGCGACCGCTTCTCCTGTCGGGCAAGAGCTATGGCGTCGTCGTCCGGGCCGCGCGTCAGGATGACCGCCTGCCCCGGCGCACCTGCCACGGTAACGGCGAAGGCGCCCTGCGTGGTCTGCCACGCACCGCTCCATGGGCGCTCCGCAGCATGCCGCGCGACCACCCGCAGGTGCTGGTAGCCGTCCTCCTTGCCCAGCAGCTCCGGCGCGTCGCCGGCCGCCGGGAGCCCCCTAAGCTCTCCCTGGAAGCGGAAGGTGCGGTCCCAGGTGCGCGCGTAGCTGCTGCGCCCGTGGAACAGGTCGATCACGGCGTCGGGCGTGACCACCACGGTGCGGTCCAGCACGGCGCCGGGCGCCGACTGAGTGCTCGCTGCGCGCATCACCTTGAGCGTGGACGTGTCCTCGAACGCCAGGAGGCGCCCCGCTGAGGGCGTCTGGGAGGTCTCGTCCACGGTCAGAGTGTTGTGCGCGACGGTCTGCGTGGTCCACTCCGCGTGCAGGGGGTCTTCGTAGCGGTGGAACCGGGGCTCTCCGCCCATCTCATCGCCCTTACCATCGGGAGCGGCGGCAAAGAGGATCAGGTTCAGCTTGTCGAAGTGGCCGTGGGTGCCGCCGTGTCCCCCGTAGTCGATCAGGGCATAGCGGCGCGAGTCGCGCAGGATGGCGTAGCCCACGCTGTCGAAGACGGCGCTGGCGTGAGGGCTCGCCCCCGTCTCCGGAAGCGTCCGGTACACGCGCGTCGGGAAGTAGACCGCCTCGCTCATATGGAGTTGGCGCGGCGAGGCGTTCACCAGAGATGCATAGCCTGCCCCGGCGCCGTAGCGCAGGTGGGCGTAGTCATAGACCATCGTAGACCAGTCGCCCAGACGCGCACGGCCGGAGTCGTTGATGCCTGGCGCGGTACCGTCCGGATAAGCGAAGCGCAGCGGCGAGTCGAAGAGCCGCTGGAGGCGGTTGTTGTCAAAGCTCCACAGGTCGATGCCCTGGCGCGCGGCGGCCTCAATCCCCGGAACCAGCGCCGTGAGCGCGAAGAACTGGTAGCCGATCGCCCCCTCCCGCCACAGCCCGTCCTCCCCGATACCGTTCGCCAGCAGCGCGCGGAAGTCGGCGGCGGCCAGGTCGCGCAGGTGCGTGTCGTTCAGCACCGCGCCGGCCATCATGGTCGCCGCGTTGTAGTACAGCAGCCAGTTCGCGGCGCCACCCTTCGCCGGGAACGCCGTCCGCCAGTCCGGATTCGCCTGATCGCGCGCCGCGACCTCAGCGGCAGGCTCCTTGCGCCGGATGAAGGTGATGGCAGGTCGTATCAGCGCCGTCTCTATCTTCCGCCGGTCCTCGGCGGTCAGCGCGCTGGAGTCGTAGATATAGTCGTACGCCTCGATCAGCGGGATCAGCCACATCGCCTCGGAAAGGCGCTGCGCCATGACCTTGCCGGTGTCGTTGCGGTTCGCGCCCTGGTGCTCGGGGTACGCGTCGTAGCGCTCGGCATAGCCGCGCAGGATGTCGGCGGCGCGAGCCGCATAGCGGGCGTCGCCGGTGAGCGCGTAGGCGAGGCCCAGCGACCCCGCGGTCTGCGACAGAGCGGAGTGCCGCTTTGCCACGGCATCGCCCCGGTCCTTCAACTGCCCGGGCGGTCCCTTCGGGTCGGGGAAGTCCGGCGGCGCCTTTAGAGCGGCCTCCGCCTTCCCCTTGAGCGCGGCGAGCGCCGCGCGCGCCCGCTCCGACGTCGCCACCTCAGCCTTGAACTCCGCCAGTTCCGCGCGGGTGAACAGCAGGCAGGGATGCTCCCCAGGCGCGGCGCGCGGCGGGAGCAGCACCGGCGAAGCCGCACGCTGCCGACCACCGACGCCCAAAGCCGGGGTCGGTACATGGACGAAGGCAGGCGCGCCTGCCCCGGTCACCGCTTCCGCGCCGGCCACGATGAGCTTTGCCGCCAGGTTCTCCGTGGTTAGCACCGCGATCTCGCCGAGGCCGCCGTAGTTGACGCTCTCGGAGCCGGCGGGGTGATCCGAGAGTACTGTGACGCGCACGACGCGCACGGTCTTCCCCACCGGGACCTCCTGCCACGCGGGCCGCCGCCGGGACTCGGGGCGCCTCAACTCCAGGGTGTGCCGGAGGGTCGTGCCGTCGTCCAGAGCGATCTCGATATCCTTCGGCGCCCGCTCGGCGGCGTAGTCCGAGTGCGCGAACGCGAGGTGCGCCACCGGCATCGGAAACGGCAGCGTAATGGTGAAGGTGTACGGGAGACTGCCGCGCAGGACGCACCGCGTATGGACGTCATTGTCGAAGGTGGACGAAGGCGGGGTGTTCGGATCGCGGCTGCCGCCCGCGGCGGTCTGCAGGCTCACCCGGGCGCCGAAGCGTGCCAGCGCCGCGTTGGTGAGAGAGGGCGCTTTCTGCTGGGGAGCCGCAGCGGCGCGGAACGGGACGCCCACCCCGCTCCCCAGGCACAGGGCCGCGACCACGGCGACCACGGCGGCAGCGGGGGCAGGCGCTGCCAGAGCCGGCCAGCTCTGGCGGCGGTCGGATCGGGTCTTTTGCATGTCATCTCCTGAGGGCGCGGTCCCGCGGGTCCAGAATCCGCGGGACCGTCCGTGGCGAATTTACAGCGGCAGTTCGAAGAGCGGGCGGAACAGCCAGGCGTTCTCGATGGTCGCGGCGGTGGCGTCTTCGGACAGGGTCGCCTCCGGGTTGTCCAGGCTGCTGGTGTCAACGCCGAACTCCTTGAACTTGATGGCGGTCTTCTTCTTGAACTTGGCGTGACCGTCCGAGTACAGCAGGTTCGAGCCGGAGAACGACGCGTGCTGGGCGTCGTACAGGGTGGAGTTCAGATCCCGGAAGTAGGTGACTCCGGCATTGATCTGGCGGCGCGGGCGGAGCTGGGCCACGCGAGAGTAGTAGTAGTACTCGTGGACGTAGATGGTGTCCGCAGGCGACGGAATGCTGGCAAGCGGCATGTCCGATACCACACCATTCAGAAGGTACGACAGGTTCCCCGCCTGTGGCAGGTCGCTCTCCCGATAGTTCGAGGTCTCGCCGCTCGGCCCGGTGGAGCGCGGCTGCGAGTCGGGGCAGAGGTAGACCTGCGTATTCTTCAGGTACGGCTGCAGGGACGCGGCCCAGTTGCGGTTGACCTTCGTGGTGTCCGGGTCGAGGAACCCGATATCGGAGCGGGCGCGGTAGCCGGCGTCCCCCCAGGTGGCGTCGTTGGGCACTTCGTAGGCGTTGCCCGCCAGCGTCTCGTCGTAGTCCTGCCCATACATCATCAGCGCGGTGCCGATCTGCTTGAGGTTTGACAGGCAGGCGGTCTGCCGCGCCTTGGCTCGCGCCTGTGCAAAGACAGGGAACAGGATCGCGGCCAGGATGGCGATGATAGCAATAACGACGAGAAGCTCGATCAGGGTAAAAGCGGAGCTTTTACCCGCGGTGAGCCCTGCCCCGGGGCGGGAGGCGGCGGTTGTCGGGTTCTTCGGATAACGGCGGTGTAACATCTTTCTCCTCCTACGGAAAGTCAGGGCATCCTGGCCCTACACAGTCTCATCGCTCCGCAGGCGACTGCCCGCGGCAGCACTTCTCCCGGTCGGCGGCGCCTCATGGTAGGGCCGGGCCACCCGGTCCCACAGGGGACGCATCAGCGCGAAGACCAGCGCCCGGTCGCTCTGGCCGAAGCTGCCCTGGCCCCCCCCCTTGGCGTAGTTGCGGTAGCCGTGGTCAAGGCGATACCAGAGGTCGGGGATGCCGACCCGCAGAAGCGCCAGGCTCTTTTCCGCCTCCGCCGAGCCCGACTCCCACAGTCCCCCGGCCACGAGCGTCAGGTGGTTGATGAGGTTCACCCGGAATCCGTCATAAGCATAGAGGACGGAGCTGCGCGGTCCACCCGCATCGTTGCTGTCCAGCTCCTTCAGCATGCCGGGCTTGCCCTTGTTGGGCAGGGTCTCGCAGCCCGAAACCAGCATCCCCGCGCGCGAGCCATCCGGAAGCGCAATCCCCGCGCCGTTGTTCAGGCCGCAGAAGACGGTCTTGCCGTAGGTGTCCGCGGTCAGCAGGGCGTAGATCTTCATGACATCGGTGGCAGGAACGCCCTTGTAGCGGTAGTCCCGTACCGCCTGCTCGATCATCTCCCCCGTGGGCGCGTTTGACTCCGGGTGCTCTGCCTTCCACGCAAACGTTTCGCGCAGGTTGGGCAGGCCGCTCCGCTCCAGGCGGCGCACAAACGCCGCGTGGTTGTACTCCTTGAGGATTGCGTTTACCCGGCCGGTGCCGCCGAAGTACACAGGCGCGACCAGAAGCATCCCGACCATCCCCTCGCGGTAGTTAGGGTTCCAGTCGCGGTTCAGGTTGGCGTCCCCATCCAGCGCGTACTGCTGCGTCTTCGCCAGGACGTACGGGTTCCGGTCGGAGGTGGTAAACGCCGAGGCGACGAGTGCCGCGGTCATCAGGAGGTCAGCCCGCTCTACCTCAACGGGCGTCAGCCGGGACCACACGCGGGGAGTACGCCGCGCCAGGGCGAACATCGCCGTGACGTTGCGCTCGTGCTGGGCCGGATAGCCGCCGTTTGCGGTGATCTCATTGCCCCCGGTCAGCGTGTACCGCATCTGCTCCAGAAGGCGAGCGTCCGCGCGGGTGTCTCCGGCATATGCCGCGAGCGCGAGGACGAACGGGGCTCCGCCCCCGCTCCCGGCCATGTTGGTGTGGGCGCCGCCCTTGATGTGCCGGTGATACCGGGTCAGCGGGAGGGCGATCGCTGCGTCTACGCAGGCGGCGGGCGGGGTGGGAAGGCGGGATGCTGCCACCACTGGTGCGGCGACACCGAACGCCGCGCTCCAGGCAGCGAGGACGATCCCTGCGGATTTTACAGCAGTCGGTACGAACATGGTCCTTACTCGCCGGTGAGTCTTTCTGCCGTCCGTCAGGCGCTGCCGCTGCCCTCCCGAGGCCCGGAGGATTCCCGGACAATCAGTTCGGCAGGGAGCACAAGCCGCCGGAACGGCATGCCAGGTTCCTGATTTGCCTGATGCAGCGTCTGCACTGCCAGGGCGCCGAGGCCAAGTGTCGGCATGCGCAGGCTGGTGAGCGCAGGCCGAGTCTGGCTGGCGAGGCCGGGCGTGTCGTCGAAACTGAGCACCGAAACGTCCCCGGGGATGCGAATCCCCCAGGCGAGGAGGGTCTGCAGCGCCGGGAACGCCACCTGGTCGTTGCCGAAGAAGAACGCGGTCACCGGTTCCGGCCCTTCCAGCGCCGTCTTCAGCGCCGTTTCGATGACGGGAAAGTTGTTCTGCCCCAGCGCCCGCCAGGTGATGGTAATCGGGACGACATCGCTCTCACGACCGCCGCAGTCCACCACGGCATCCACCAGCCCTTGACGCCGCTTCACCGCGGGGGCGAGGTTCGCGGCGGCCATGAAGGCGATGCGCCGGTGCCCCAGTCCCCACAGATACTGGCCGGCGGCGCGCCCGCCCCCATAATTGTCCACGACCACCTGGTGCACCGGAGCGCCGTCCGGCACCTCGCCCATAACCACCCCCGGGACCGTGGGGTAGGTCGCCAGGTCCCCCTCGCGCAGGGAGCCGATATTGATAAAGCCATCGACCGCACCGGCCTCCCAGCGCTGCTGCGCCTGGGCAAACCGCAGTGCGGGGCTCACTTCGGAGAACAGGACTGGTTCGTACCCCAGCCGGCGCATCTCCGATTCCAGGGCGCTGAGCATCGCTGAGTAGATGTTCAGCGAGGTGCCCAGCGGGATCGAGGTGATCATGATGCGCCCGACCTGGCGGCGCCCCGCGCCCCGCGGCGCGTCGGCGACGAACGTCCCCGACCCCTTGCGCCGCACAATCAACCCCTCCGCCTGGAGTTCGCTGACCGCTGCCTCCACCGTGGACTTGGCAACGCCAAAGTGCTTCTCCAGGTCGTGGACAGAGGGCAGTCGGTCCCCTGCCTTCAGGCCGTGCAGCATCTTCCGGAGGCTGTCAGCGACCTGCTGGCGCTTATGGGGTGCGGGGGCGGGATTCATGCCAGAGCCCCCTGTTTGTAGGGAACACCCGGGTAACTTAGGGGTAACTTCATTGTTAATGGGGTATTAATAACCCCATTGTCCCTGCTTGTCAAGGAAGCGGGACGATTTTTCGCCGGGACGGCGCGGGCAGGCGATCACGACTTGGGCTGAAGAGGCTGTTCGAGGACGACGGTGGTGCCGGCGGCGCCGGTCAGAAGGTACACGCGCTCGCAGGTCTGGAGCATCATCCAGAACCCCTGACCGAGCGAACCCGCGGATGAAAACCCGCGCTCGAGAGTCGCGCGGTGCAGGGTCTCGTCGCCGATGCCGCCCCCTGTGTCCCGGACCCATACCTGAAGGAGCGCCCCCTCCGGGTCGGCAAGCGCGACCGCCTCACCGCCGGTGGCGTGGACCACAGCGTTCATCGCCGCCTCGCCGGCCGCCATAAGCAAGTTGAAGGAGACATCCGTCTTCGGTCCCGGAATCCGCTCGCAGGCACGGGCAACGGTCTGCCGGAACTCCGACAGAGATGCGGGGGAATCCAGCGCAATAGGCTCCGCGTTTGGGTCGGCCACAGGAGCGGGGAGGTCCTCCTCGGAGTCGCACAGGCGCAGCCGTCCGCCCGAGACGTTGAACAGAACCTCACGGATGAAGCGCCGCTGCTTCTGCTCCGCCTCTGCCAGAACCGCCGTCAGGCGCGTCTGCGCCTCGAACCCGCGTTCGGCATCTGTGATGTCGCGGGTCACCGTCAGCACGCTGGTGACCTCACCGTCCTGCCCGAGTTCCGGCACCACGACGCCCTGGAAGATGCGCGTGCCTGTCGGAGTCGCGAAGGCGAAGCGGATCCCCTGAACCTGGCGGGAGGTTATCGCCTCCCCCGCCGCTGTGCGCCACTGCGCCGCCAGTTCGGGCGGAACCCCGGCCTCCTCCGGCGTTTTGCCGATAAAGGCTTCGGGGAGAAGGCCCGTCATCCCCTCCACCGCGCGGTTGATGAAGGTGTGCCGGCCCTCGATATCGAAGCGGGCGATGATATCGGGGGTGTTCTCGACCAGGGTTCGGAATTCGCGCTCGCGCCGGCGCAGGGCCTTCTCGGACGACTGACGCGTCAGTTCCGCGCCGACCCACTGGGCCATCAGGCGCAGGAACTCCCGTTCGGCGACGCTGAACGGCTCCGGGCGCGGCGCGCGGCTGGTGAAACTCAGCGTGCCGTAGCAGGCATCCGCGCAGTAGACCGGAACCCCCAGGTAGGCGCGCACCCCCTCCCTGAGCTCGCCGTGGCCGGTGTCTGCGGTGGCAAGGTCGGTGAAGGAGAACACCGAATCGCGTGCCAGCGTCTCCCCGCAGTAGGTCTCCGACAGGGAGCAGGAGATGCTGGATGCCTCACCCGACCGGACGCAGCAGGCGCGGAACTGCCCGTCCACTACCTCCGCCAGACATCCGGTGTCCATGTCCAACTGCTCGCAGCCGAGCGCCAGCAGACACTTCACCTTGTTCTCGAAGGAGAGGTCGTGCCGGGAGGTGATGTCCTGTAGCAGCTCCAGGCGCTCTTCGCTGCGCCGCAGCGCGCTCTCGGTCCGGCTGCGCTCGATGGCGACCCGCGCCAGGTTCGCCATGAAGGACTGGAGGCGCAACTCCGCTTCGGTCGGCCCCCGCGAGGTGCGGTAGTACTGGGCGAAGGTGCCCAGCACGCGCCCGCCCCGTGAAACGATGGGCTCGGACCAGCAGGCGGCCAGCCCGCAGGTGAGAGCAACCTCCCGGTATGCATCCCAGTTGGGATGCGTCGCGATGTCCTCCACCACGACCCGCTTCCCGGTAAAGGCTGCCTCGCCGCAGGCGCCGACACCCAGGCCGGTGGTCACGCCGTTCACAACGTCCAGGTAGCGCTCCGGCAACTGGCGTGCAGCACCATGCACCAGCCGTCCCTGGGTATCGAGCAGAAGGATACTGGCGATCGCCCCCGGCTGGACATTCTCGATCAGGGCCACGATCGCGTCCAGCACCTCCAGCAGCGGCTCCCCCTCCATCACCATCTCCAGGACACGCGTTTGGCCAAGGAGGAGGGTCGAAAACGCGTTAGGGGCGATATCCGCGTCCTGGAGCAGGGAGGCATCCTGAGGTGTCAGGCTCTCAACCATTGCGCTCCCAACGCTGAAACGGCTCGTTCCGGCGACGTTCGAAGGACCTGGGGAGGTGCGGGTAGAGGTCGGCATCGCGGATCGTTCTCTATAACCAAACTGCTTTCTATAGCCAAACTAGCTGCGCGGAGATTTCGTCGCCATGCGCCGGAATCTTGGGGCAGCGTCAGAACCGGAGTACAATCTCGCAGGAAACATGCCAGCGCCAAACCTAGAGAGAAAACCATGTCCCTGATTCGCCCCCCGCGCACCGCACCGACTTCGCGCCGTGCCCTCGCCACGGGCGACTCTCCGTCGCTTCCGGCAGCACAGTCCGCCGCCCCGCTTCTCAAGATCGGACTTATCGCCGATGTCCACTATGCAGACGCCGACACGCGCGGCACCCGCTATTATCGCGAGTCGCTCGGCAAGATGCGCGAGGCGGCGGAAACCCTGAACCGGGAGAAGGTGGACCTCGCCGTGGAACTCGGCGACCTGATCGACACCCCCTCGCCTCCGGACGCCCGGGCGGAAGCGGGCTTCCTGGGCGCCATCGCCGCGGAGTTCCGCAAGATCGGCCGGGAGCAGCACTACGTACTTGGCAATCACTGCGTTTCCGCTCTTACCAAAGAGCAGTTCCTCGCCGCGTGCGGCCAGAAGAAGAGCTACTACTCCTTCGACCGGAACGGCATCCACCTTGTTATCCTGGACGCCTGCTTCCGCGCGGACGGCACGTCCTACGCCGCAGGCAACTTCAAATGGACCGACTCGGACATCCCGCGCGCAGAGCGAGACTGGCTGGAGGCGGACCTGAAGGCGACACCCCACCCCACGCTTGTCTTTGTCCACCAGCGCCTCGACCTGCCCCCGGGGCACGACTATGCCGTCGCGACCGCACCGGCAGTGCGCGCGGTGCTGGAAAAGTCCGGCAAAGTCCTGGCCGTGTTCCAGGGGCACAGCCACAAAAACCAGTACCGCGAGATCAACGGCATCCCGTACTGCGTGCTGGCGGCGATGGTGGAGGGCGGAGGCCGGGAGAACAGTGGGTACTCGTCGCTGAGCGTCTTCGCGGATGGCTCTCTGGAGTTGACGGGTTTCCGCCGGCATGCCGGACACCCCTTCCTTCAAAGGGAGCGCTCGAGTTGAGCGAGTTCCTCTCCTGCGGCGCGGTCTGCGCCGACCACATCGTCCTGGGAGCACGCAAGAGGCGCCGCCCCTGTACTGGCCCTCACGAAAGGAGCGCCACGTGACCAAAAGTAGAACGTTATACCTTCCTACCGCCGCTGCTGCTGCCACGCTGCTTCTGCCGGCCGCAGCGGCGCCCGAAGCGTCCTTGGAGGCCCCCGCCCCGCCCGCCGGGTACCGCCTGGTCTGGGCGGACGAGTTCGACCGGGATGGTCCGCCCGACCCGAAGAACTGGAAGTTCGAAAGCGGCTTCGTGCGTAACCAGGAGTTTCAATGGTATCAGGCCGAGAACGCGGTCTGCAAGAACGGAATGCTGGTGATCGAAGGGCGCCGCGAGCGTCGGCCGAACCCCGCCTACCGGGCCGGCAGCGACCGCTGGCAGGAGAAGCGCGAGTTTATCGACTACACGGCCGCCAGCCTGAAGACCGAGGGGCTGCACTCCTGGACCTACGGACGCTTCGAGATGCGAGCCCGCATCGACACGCGGCCGGGCCTCTGGCCCGCATTCTGGACGCTGGGCGTCAACGGTGAGTGGCCATCCTGCGGCGAGATCGACATCATGGAGTACTACCGGGGCAATCTGCTGGCGAACGTCGCCTGGGGCACCTCCGAGCGGTGGAAGGCGAAGTGGGATAGCAGTTCCACTCCGCTGACGAAGTTCGGCGATCCGGAGGAGTGGGTGCGCAAGTTCCATGTCTGGCGCATGGACTGGGATGCCGACTCGATCCGCCTGTACGTGGACGATGTGCTGCTGAACGAGACCGACATCACCACCGTCCGTAATCCGGCCAGTCCTGTGGAGAACCCGTTCCGCCAGCCACACTACCTCCTGCTCAACCTCGCCATTGGAGGGCAGAACGGCGGCGATCCCGCCGGTACGGAGTTCCCCGCCCGGTTCGAGGTCGATTACGTCCGCGTGTACCAGAGGGTATCCCCTACCGAAGCGGCGGGAACCCCGTAGCCGGGCCTGTCCGGGGCAAAGCAGAAATACGTAGCGCCCCCGATGCCTGGCAGGCGTACGGGTGCTATTCTACCAGCGTGGTTCCTTTTTTTCGTGGCACCTCTCCGTGCCTTTAGCGCCCTCCGCCCGGTCTTGCGGAGGGCGTCTTCTTTTCCCGTATAATGGCGCGGCCCGCGCCGCCCTCCCTACCCGCCGCAGCAGGGGCAGATCTGCGGAACGTAGACAGTGAGGGTGGCGCCATACTTGGTGAACTGATAGGGCTTGCCCGCGAGTTCGCCCGCCTCGTTCATCTCGTCCCGGTGTGCCACGATCAGGTAGTAGTTCGCCTCCTTCGGCTCGAACGTCACCTCGCCCTTTGCATCGGTCATCTTCTCGTAGCGCGTGTCCAGTTCCCCCTTCAACTCCGTGCCCCGCGGGATGCAGGAGACCTTCGTGTTCGCCAGCGGCTTGCCCTTGTAGAGCAGGCGGACCATGAGCGGGGAGCCCGGCCCCATCGGCGTGACCGGGTTGGCAACCGGGACCAACTCCAGCGGGTGCCCGAGCGGCTTATCGAAGCCGGGATTGTCCGCGGAGGGGGCATCCAGACTCTTGCTGGCAACAAAGAACGCCTTGGCGCTCTTGATGGCGCGCTCCGGGGCGTAGGAGACCACGGTGTCATAGGTGTGCGCCACCAGATACAGGCCGGGCTTATCGGTGGCGAACGGTGCCGTCCAGTAGCCCTCCTTGGGCGTGTAGCCGGTGTCCACCAGGCGGTCCTTCAGGTCGTACTTCGTCCCGTCCGGCGCGACCACCGTCAGCGTCGCCGGGGCGATGTCCAGCTTGGAGGCCATCTTGAAGTCCCGGTGACCGTTGCCGTGGTTGCCGACCATCAGATCGATATGGACGGCATCGCCCACGCGGATCAGGTTCGTGTTGGTCTGGACCCAGGTGTCGTGCGCCCGTGCAGCGGGCGTGACCAGGGCCAGGACCGCCAGCGTCAGGCTGGCGGCGGCGCAGAAGAGCGTGGTAGCTCGCATCGGTGGTGTCTCCTCGGTTTGTCCTACTGGCGAGGGTCGAAGGCGCCCTCGTAAACGTTGCGCGACGGGTCCTGCCACCAGAGCTGCGACCACCGGCTCCACTTGCTGTGGCCGTCCAGGTAAACGTTGTTAAACCCTTCGTTGTGGCGGCGCAGCGCCAGCTCCTTCGTCTCCCCCTTCGCCGCGTCCCAGGTCATGTTGGTCATGTAGCCGGAGGGGGTGGCGTCGGGGTCGGCGGTATTCCAGTAGAACGGGTGGAAGTGGTCGCGCGATTCGATCGTTTCGTCGGCCTCGGAGACATAGATGACGCTGGCAGGCGTGGCGATATTGCCCAGGTTGCCGTACTTCTGGCTGCCTGCCATCCACGCGTTCAGCAGGTACGAAGACATCCGCCGGGTGGTGTCCAGCGTGTCCTCGTCGTTCTCCGCCCACAGTTCGCTCTGATCGCTGGGGCAGCGGAACATCGCGCGGTTCTTGATGTAGGGCTGGCACTTCAGCGTCCACGAGTTGTCACGCGCCGGGAACGAGGTCAGTACCAGGTTATCGTCGTAGTCCTGCGCGTACATCAGGAACGCCAGGCCGATCTGCCGCCCGTTGGAAAGACAGGAGGTCTGCCGGGACTTCTCGCGCGCCTGGGCGAAGACAGGAAAAAGGATCGCGGCGAGTATCGCTATTATCGCTATGACGACGAGCAGTTCGATGAGCGTGAAGCCTGCCCCATACCGGGAGGCCCGCTTGCAGATGGACATGAGTATACCTTTCCGTGACGACGGGGCGCCGCAGCAGCAGACGCGCAGGGCGTGAGGCGGCGCGGACGACTTCGAGAATCAGGAAGCGTGGGTCGTCAGGAGAGGCGGGGCGGGGTTTCGGGGAGCGCCTGATCTCCCCCGGCGAAGAAGCCGTCCCCGGGCGGGGGCGGCAGCGACACCGATTCAAAGAGCGACGGCAGAACGACGGCTCGGGACGGGTCGGGAAGTACAGCAGGCGGGCACCAGGAGACACCCGCCAGAAGGGCGTCCGGCGCTCCCTCATCGCACAGCGCGCGCAGTTCGCAGGCGGCGGTCTGCGGCGGCGTCTCCTTGCCGAGCGCGGGGGTGCAGCAGCAAGATGCGCCCTCTCCCCCATGCGCCGCAGCGGAACTACACTGGAGACAGGCGCAGGCAGCGGCCGCCTCCGCTACCGGCAGAGGCGCCGCGGTGCCGGATGCAGCACCCTCCGACGCAGCCAGCCGCACCATCGCCGCCACGGGCAGCGCCGCGGTCAGCGTCCACAGCGCGCACAGGGCGAGTAGCAGGCAGGCGACGCGTCGAAGACGCGCGCCAGCGGAAGCGGCGCTGCCGCCCCCGGCTGTTCCTCGGTTGTGGTACGGAGTGAAACACATGGCTATGGCCGATAAACTTCTACCCTAGAGTCGGCATTTCGCCGGCCTCTGCACAGGGCATCGTCCGTGCTGCTAAGCAGTACCATCCACCGTGGTCATTGTATCCCGGGATTTTCTGCGAATACTTCCCCCAGAGCCTCTTTGACCCGTTCCTTGTGCTCCGGGCGCAGGTACGCCTCCCAGCCGTGCGCGGTGTATAGCGCGCGCAGGGCGTCCTCCTTCTCGTAGAACTGGAGGGTGCCGACCCAGGCGCTGTGGAAGCAGGGGGCAAAGAGGCGGGCCATCCGCGCCGGGGTGCAGGGCAGAAGTGGCGCGACGCTCGCGGTGACCCGCACTCCCGCCTCCTTTAGCTCCCGCGCGGCCTTCAGGCGGCGCGGGATCGACGGGGCGCGCGGTTCAAAGACCTTCCGCACGACCTCGCTGTCGGTGGGGACGGAGATGCCCACGGTCAGGCTGTCACCGAAGCGCCGGAACAGGTCTATGTCGCGGACCACATGCGGCGAACGGGTCTGGATATGGACGCGCTCAGGGAAGGCGAGCAGGAGAGTCTCCAGAATCGCCCGGGTCAGCCCGGCGCGCAGTTCCACCGGCTGGTACGGGTCGGTGGCCGACCCCACGAAGACCGACTGCCCCTGTAGCTTGTGGCTCTCCCGCCGCAGGGCATCCACGGCATTCTTCTTCACCTCGACCCAGCGCCCCCAGTCCGCCTTCTTCACCGGGTCATCATAAACAAACTTCGACGCGTAACAGTAGCGGCACGCAAACAGGCAGCCGCGGTAGGGGTTGATGGTGAAGCCGGCGGGGATGCCGCCGCCACGGCTCTGCGCCGTCACCACAGAGCGCACTTCGATCTCGGTGATGAGATTACTCACACCCCATTATAGCAAATAAACGTTTGCCTCTGTCACCCCAGCAGGACCTGTTCTTCCGGGTACTGGATGCGCTGCGGCTCGACGTGGCGGGCCATCGCAATGACCATCGTCAGGGCGCCGAGGCGCCCCCAGAACATCAGGAGCATCACGAGCATCAGGCCGAAGCTGTTCAAGTGCCGGGTCAGACCCAGGCTCATCCCGCAGGTGGCGAACGCTGAGATAATCTCGAACTGCGCCTGCGCGAGCGTGGTGTCGTGCGTCAGCAGCAACAGCCATGTAGACAGCGGCACCAGGATCAGAGACACGGTCAGCACGGCTGCGGCCTTGCGCACCAGCACAATCGGGATACGGCGCCCCCAGATCTGCGGCGCCTCCCAGCCGCGCGCGAAGCTCCAGAGCGCCAGCACCATCACTACCAGCGTCCCCGTGGTGATGCCGCCCCCCATCGACGCCGGGGCGCCGCCGATGTACATCAGGATGCTGAGGATGTACTGCGTCGCGGGGTTCAGCTCGCCAAACGCGGGCAGGCCCGGCAGGCCCGCGGAGCGCGCCGAGATCGCCTGAAACAGCGCCAGCGGCAGCCGTCGCTGCCACGGCAGGTCGCTCAGCGCCCCGCCCGGCATACCTTCGGAGAGGAAGATGCCCACCATCCCGAAGGCCGTCAGGAGCGCCACTACCCCCAGGGTGATGCGGGTGTGCAGCGAGAGTCGGTGGTTGCGCGGATAGGTCACCAGGTCCGCCAGCACCGGGATGCCCAAACCGCCCAGCAGGACCAGCATGCCCTCTATAAGGAGCGTGATGCCGTCGGTGGGCATCCCGGTTGGGAACTCCGGCAGGCCGTCGAACAGGTCAAAGCCGGCGTTGCAGAACGAAGACGCGGCGTGGAACACGGCGTAGAAGGCGGCGCGCGCCGGCCCGAGCGGGCCGCGGAACCAGTGCAGCCAGAGCAGGAGCGCCCCGATCGCCTGGAGCAGAAAGACTCCCTGTATGACCCGATGGAGCAGGAGCAGGATGTTCTTCAGGTCCGGCAGGCCCAGCGAGTCGCGCAGCGCCACCCGGTCCATCAGGTTGACATTGCGCCCCATCAGGCGGAAGGCAACCACCGCCGCCGCCATGAAGCCGACCCCGCCGATCTCCACGAGAATCAGGAGGATGACCTGCGCCGCGGGCGTGAGGTCCTGCGCCGGCGTAATGATCGACAGTCCGGTGACGGTGAGCGCGGAGACGGCAGTAAAGATGGCCTCACGCGGGCTGAGTGTGCGCGCCGACCCGACGCAGGCGCCGTACAGAAGCAGGGAGCCCACGGCGACCAGCAGCGCCAGCCCCCCAATCAGTCGGAGGGCGTTCGGAAGCGGGCGCCGTCGTCCTGGCCCCCTCCCCACCGCCTCCCGTCGCAGGCTCATCCCTCGTCGTCCGTGAGCCGCAGTATCTCGTCCGCGGCCCCGAGGACCACCAGCGTATCGCCCGCAGCGACCTCGAAGTCCGGCGGCGGCGTGGGAATGACACGGCTGCCACGACGCACGGCGACGACGAACACGTGGTAGCGCCGGGTAAACGATGCGTCGTGCAGCATCCGGCCGTATGTCTCGGACGGGGCGCGCATCTCCGTGATGCAGTAGTCCGAGCCGACATCCATGGAGTTGATCTGCCCGGGGTGCGCCAGGTTCTCCGCCAGGCGCGCGCCCGCCTCGAACTCCGGCAGGACCACGCGGTCCGCGCCGAGTTTGAGCAGGATGTCGCGTTGGCGCTCGGTGGTCGCTTTGCAGATGACCGTACTGGTGCAGAGGCTCTTGACCGCGGCCATCGTCATCAAGTTCGCCTCGAAGTTGGTCCCAATCCCGATGACGACAGTGCGGAACGAGGCGATATCCACCGCCTGAAGCGCCGCCTCATCGGTCGAGTCGAGCGCCACCGCCTGCGTCAGGCGATCCGAAAGGTCCTGCACGATCTCCGGGTCCCGGTCGATGCCCAGCACGCTGTGCCCGCGGGACATGAGGGTCAGGGCGACGCTGCTCCCGAAGCGCCCCAGCCCGATAACTGCGAACTCCTGCTGCGCTCCACGCCGCCTGTATCCTGCCATACGAACTTTAATACCTCATTTCGCCGCGAAACGTGAGAGGGAGCGCGCCCTCTAGCGGCGAAGAGGACGGCATGGAAGAGATTGCTCTGCGCCGGATGCGCCCCGACGACTGGGAGGAGGTAGCGACACTTATCCACCTATCCACGAACCACTGGTACCAAGCCAGCGGCAAGGGCTCGGTCTTCGCCTGTAGCCCGGCCGACTGCGAAGTCTACTGCCGTACCTACGAGGCGCTGGACCCTGGCTGCTGTGTGGTCGCGGAGAGCCGTTCCCGCCCGGAGAGTGTCCGGGGCGGGCGCATCGTGGGCTCGTGCTTCTACCATCCGCGGCCGACGCACCTCTCCCTCGGCATCGTGAACGTCCACCCGTCCTGGTTCGGGCGGGGCATCGCGCGCCGGATGCTGGACGAAGTCATCGCCCTGGCGGAGGCGGACGGGCTTCCGCTGCGCCTGGTCTCTTCCGCCATGAACCTCGACTCGTTCTCGCTCTACACCCGGGCCGGCTTCACGCCGCGCACCGCGTTTCAGGATATGGCGCTGTCCGTGCCGGAGGCGGGGCTGGGGCCGGTGTCGCCAAACGTGCGCCCGGCTACCCCGGAGGACGTTCCCGCGATGGCGGCGCTGGAGCGGGAGCTCGTGGGCATCGAGCGGGAGAAGGACTACCGCCACTTTCTGAGCAACGCCGACGGCATCTGGCACACCTCGGTATGGGAGGACGAACAGGGCATCCGCGGCTTCCTGGCGTCCGTAAACACCCCGGCGAGCCATATGCTCGGCCCGGGTGTGGCCGCGGACGAAGACATAGCGCTCGCCCTCATTCTGGCGGAGTTGGACCGCTGCCGGGGCCGCGCCCCCGTGTTCCTCGTCCCCGTGGAAGCCTCCGGCCTGGTCGCCCGGCTCTACGCTCTCGGCGCCAAGAACCTGGAGATCCACTTTGCCCAGGTGCGCGGCGCGTGGACCCGCCCCCGGGGCGTGGTCATGCCCACATTCCTCCCTGAAACCGGGTAGCCACCCTCCGAACGTCACGCCCGCCTTGATGCGGACTCAGGGCGGGCGACGGGGTGTCCTCGGACGCCTGCACCGCCTCGCGTTTCCCCTCTCCCCGCGGCACCGCCGGACTGATACAATAAGTCCCCTGAAATGAGCAACGAAGAAGAACCCACGTATGTCGGCACGCCTGTGCCGTCCGCGGCGCCGCAGAATGGCGTGCTCCACCACACCTCTCCCGTATCCGGCGCACTCGCCGCGTTCCCCGGTCCGCCGTTCTCCGACTGGCGCGAGGAGGCGATGTACGAGGCGCTGCTCGCGGAGGCACGGCGCGGCAAGAGTGAGGAGCTTATTCTCGCCCTCCTGCGCAAGCATCTGCCTGGATGCGCCGCCGTGACGGTCTACCCCGAGCGGATTATGCTGCTGCGCTTCCTGCGCGAGCGGACACAGGACCTCAAGCCGCTCGTTTCCGGCGCCAACGAGTACGAGAGCCTGAATGAACGGCAGGTCTTCTGGCCCTACCTGGGCTGGTACGAGTGCCACTGGGAGAACGAGCGCTTCGAGGTGATTCTGTCGCCCAACTACAGCGTAGACGGCGAGCACATCCTGGTAGGCCGCAGCGCGGACACCGTGCGCCGCTTCGCCCAGGCGGTGCTGGACGCCACCCAGGGGCCGGTGGGGCGCTGCCTGCGCTACGCCGAGGGCTGGGAGAGCGCGCCGGACATGGACGCCGAGGTGGGACGCATCACCTGGGATGATCTGGTGCTCCCCACCGATACCCTCACCCGCCTGCACGAGGCCATTGAGGGCTGGGCCGCGCATAAGGACGCGTATGCGGCCCTGGGCTTCGCGTGGCGCCGCGGGGTCCTCCTGATCGGCCCGCCTGGCACCGGCAAGACCATGATCTGCAAAGCCGCCGCCGCCGCGCTGCCGGACCTGCCATTCCTGTACGTGCGGGACCTGCGCGAGGACGACAAGAAGGAGGCGATCCAGTCCATCTTCAAGCGGGCGCGCAAGCTGGCCCCCTGCCTGCTGGTGCTGGAGGACATGGACACGCTTATCACGCCGCAGAACCGGACCATCTTCCTGAACGAGTTGGACGGGTTCGCAAGCAACGAGGGCATCCTGCTCCTGGCCTCCTCGAACCATCCCGACCGCATCGACGAGGCGCTGCTGAAGCGCCCGTCCCGCTTCGACCGAGTGTTCCACATCGGGCTGCCGGGCCGGGAGGAGCGCTCCGAGTTCGTGCGGCGGGTCCTCACCCGCTCCCAACTCGCCAGCCGCCTCTCGGATGACCTGAACGTCGAGGAGCTTTCGGCCCTGATCTCCAGCAAGACCGACGGCTTTACGCTGGCCTACCTGAAGGAGGCGCTGACCGCCGCCGCGCTCTCCCGCGCCCAGGACGCCGGGGCGACGGTGCTGGACGCCCGGTTCGCGGACGCCGTGCTGTCGCAGATCGACGAGCTGCGCCACACCATGCGCCGCCTGAAGGACCCGGCCGCCCTCGCCGAGATGACCGCCGGCGACGGCGCCATCGGTCTGCGGAAGCGGTAACCTGACGCCGAAGCAACGGGCGCCGTCGCAGGGGATGGCAGGGTCAAGGGCGCAGCAAGCGGCGCCCCTACAGCGAGGTGGGAATGATGGTTCAGCCGATGGCAGGCGTTTCTTCGGGAAACGAAGAACCGTCCGGCTGAAGGGGCGCCGCTTGCTGCGCCCTTGACCTCAGGAGTTCCAAACCACCGTTCGAGGAGGGGATTGTATGCCCTACGATCCGGAGCGCCACCACCGACGTTCGATACGGCTCGAAGGGTTCGATTACAGCCGGGTGGGCGCCTACTTCCTCACCATCTGCACCTGGCAAAGAGAGTGCCTACTGGGCGAAGTGCGTGACGGCAAGACTCTTCTTACGGAAGCGGGTGAGATCGCGGTATCACACTGGCGCGAGATACCCGTGCGCTTCCCGACCGTGACCCTCGATGCCTTCGTTGTGATGCCGAATCACCTGCACGGCATTCTGCGAATCACGCAACGAGCCGAAAATGCACCGACCCTTGGCCAGATTCTTCGCGCCTACAAGTCGCTCTCGGGCATTGCTATGAACCGTACCCTCGGCCGTTCGGAGCGTCCCGTGTGGCAGAGGAACTATTACGAACGGCGTATTCCGAGCGATACTGTACTGGAGGCCGTTCGCCGCTATATTCAAGCCAACCCGGCAAACTGGGACCGTGACGACGAAAACCCCGCCAACGCCACCTAAAAATAACGGCACGGCGGCGCACTCTGCAGAATTCGCCGGACTCGTTCGGCTGTAGGGGCGCCGCTTGCTGCGCCCCTTCCCTGACCTGTTATCCCGGCCATGTCTACGCTAATCCGTTGAATCGGACGAGTATGAATATCCACGACCTGCTGAACCGCATGGCGGACGCCGAGAAGGCATTCGCGCGGACGGAGTTCGTCGCGCCCTGCGTGCGCGGCGGGCGCGTCCGCGCGCGCGTCGGCGGCCTCGTCCAGACGTTCGCGCCCGACTCCACCGATTTCGAGGGCTGGGGCCTGTTCCGGCCGTCCGCCGAGGGCTCGTCCCGCGCGACGCTGACGGAGGAGGCGGACCTCCCGCTCGTGGCCGCCTACCTCGCCCTGTTCCCGGTCCTGCGCCTGCGCCTCGTCGCGCCGGTGGCGGGCCGCTCGTGGCTCACCTACCCCGTGAACGAGAGCGACATGGCGCAGCGGTTTGGCGGTGGGGCGCGCCCCGTGCTGGTCCACCTGGTCGAGGACGGGCGGGCGTTCGAGGTGGTAACCTCCCGCGGCGACGGCGGCACCTTCTGGTTCGAGGAGGTGGACCGGCGGGCCGACCCGCTGCCGGGCGAGCAGATGCGCGAGGCGCTGCGCTCCCTGGCCGCCCCGGAGGACCTGGCGTTCCCTGGTCTGACCCCGGAGATGCGCACCGCCTACCGCATCGGCCTGGAGCGCAGCCCGGCCTACCGGGCGCGGCAGGAGGAGTTGGCGCGGCAAAAGCGGGCGGAGGAGCGCCGTCAGCGCGAGGCCCAGCGACGCCGCACCGCAGACGCCTTCGCGCGCCGCGTCGGTCTGCGGCCGGGTAGCGAGGAGGCGCCCATCGTGCCCGCAACGGGCGACGAGGAGCGGCGCCTGCGCCGGGCGCTGGAGGCGGGCGGCGGCGCACTGCGCGAAGCACTGGACCGGGGCGACTTTTTCCTGGTCGAGTGGGAGACCCGGGACGGCGAACGGCACACGTCTGCCATCGCCAAAACCGACCTCACAGTGCTGTCGTCGGGCATCTGCCTGGCCGGCCAGGACCGAAACTTCGACCTGCAATCCCTCGTAGGCGTCATCGACCGCCGCACCGCCCACGACCGCGATGAGGATTGAGGGGAGCCCTCACCCCCTGCCCCTCTCCCGCGGCGGTAGAGGGGGGCCTACCTCGGGGGCAGTATCCGCTCCCCGACAAGCCAATATAGGCACGGTGGCAGGCACCCCTCTACCGCCGCGGGAGAGGGGCAGGGGGTGAGGGCTCTCATCCGGAGAGCAGGGGGTGAGGGCTCCGGAAGTACTGCAAGGAGACAACACACAATGGACCGCCTGTATCACGAACGGCTGCACCGCACGGATGCGGTGATGGCGCGGATCAAGACGCTGCCCGTGACCGTCTGCGGCGCGGGGGCGCTGGGCGCGAACCTGACGGAGAACCTGGCGCGCCAGGGATTCGAGAAGCTGACGGTGATCGACCGGGACCGCGTGGAGGAGCACAACCTCTCCACGCAGCCGTGGCACCGCTCGGACATCGGGGCGTTCAAGGCAAAGCTGCTCGCCAACAGCCTGTTTCGCGCGCTGGGCGTCGCCGCGGTCACCGCGAAGAGCGAGGAGATGACGGCGGACAACGCGGCAAAGCAGCTCGGCGGGGCGGCGCTGGTGGTGGACACGTTCGACAACAGCGCGTCGCGGCAGGCAGTGTCGGACGCCTGCCGCGACGCGGGTATCCCCTGCCTGCACGTCGGCCTGTCCGGCGAGAGCTACGCGGAGGTGATCTGGGACGAGGTCTACACGGTGCCGCCGGACGCCGGGGTGGACGCCTGCGACTACCCGCTGGCACGCAACCTCACCCTGCTGGCAGTCGCCGTCGCCTCGGAGGTAATCGTCGAGTTCGCCGCGGATGCCTCCGGGCGCACGCGCCGCTCGCTCACCCTGACTCTCGGCGACTTTGCCGTCCGCCCCTATGAGGCCGGGTAGGCGTCGCGCTATATGGTAGGCATGACGTTCCCCCCGCACACGGGCAGGTACACGCCGGTGATGAAGTCGGCCAGGTCGGAGGCGAGGAAGGCGACGGCATTGGCGATGTCCTGGTCGTCCCCCCGCCGGCGCAGGGGTACGTTCTTCTCGTACCCCTCGCTGCGCTCCGTGCCCGCTGTCCGGTCGCGGTCCGAGATCATCCAGCCGGGCGCCACCTGATTCACGGTCACGCCGCTCGGCCCGACCTCGCGCGCCAGGACGCGCAGGACGCCGTCCATCCCGCGCTTGCCAGAGACGTACGCCCCCTGCCCGGCGTAACACTGCATGCTGCACTCCGTATTGATGGCGATGATGCGCCCCCAGCCCTTCGCGGTCATGGCGGGAGCGAACGCCTTGGCCATGAGGACGTTCTGCAGGACGCACGAGCGGTACTGCGAGTCGAAATCCTCCACGGGCTGCTCCAGGATGGACTTCCACGGGTACTGCGTCACGGCGTTGTTCACCAGGATGTCCGGCAGCGCCCCCATCTCCCGCTCGATCACCGCCTTCATGGCGAAGACGGACGCCTCATCACCGACATCGGCAGCGACGATCATGGCGCGCCCGCCCGCTCCGCGGATGTCATCCGCCACAGCCTGCGCCTTCTCCTCGCCCCGGTGATAGTGCACCACCACACCCGCGCCGCACCCGGCAAGCGTCCGTGCGATGACCCGCCCCAGTTCGCCGCCCCCGCCGGTGACCAGCGCCAGATGCCCGGAAAGATCGATGACCATGCCACACCTCTCTCCCTCAACGGAGCGGATGATACGGCTCAGTTCATCGGTCGGTCGGGCGCTCCCTCCCCGCAGAGCGGACCGGAGCGCGCGGCGCAGGGGCCGCAGAACAGCCTTGACAGGTTCGGGGAGGGGCATCGAGAGTTCCTTATGTCGCCACGGTTACCGCCGTGGGCCGGTTGGGTGGTCGCCGTCGAATGCGTGCCGTCGAATGGCCGCCGGGTTGGTGCCGCGGCGACTATGCTATGGCACAAACGACGCCGGGGGCGGTTCCCTTTCGGGAACCGCCCCCGGCGGGACGAGCGGTGCGGGCGCTTGAGAGCGCCTGCGGCTTAGCCCTGAGCTTAGCCCTGGAGCTGCGCCGCGCGGTCGGTCTTCTCCCAGGAGAAGGCCGGGTTGCCGAAGTGGCCGTTGCGCGCGGTCTGGCGGAAGATCGGCTTGCGCAGGTCCAGCAGTTCGATGATGCCCTTGGGCGTCAGGTCGAACAGCGAGGACAGGCGGCGGCTGATCTCGCCGTCGGACACCTTACCGGTGCCGAAGGTCTCCACGCGCAGGGAGACTGGCTGCGCCACGCCGATCGCGTAAGCAAGCTGAATCTCGCACTTATCCGCAAGGCCAGCCGCAACCACGTTCTTCGCCAGGTAGCGCGCCACGTACGCCGCCGAGCGGTCCACCTTCGTCGGGTCCTTGCCCGAGAAGGCGCCGCCGCCATGTCGGGCGTAGCCGCCGTAGGTGTCAACGATGATCTTGCGACCGGTCAGACCGGTGTCACCGTGCGGTCCGCCGATGACGAAGCGGCCGGTCGGGTTGATGTGCTTCTTGATCTCGCTCTTAACGTACTGCGGGAACTCCGCCAGCACGGGCTGGAAGATCTGCTCGTTGACGATCGTCTTCACGTCGTCCAGCGTCAGGTGCTCCCGGTGCTGCGTGGAGAGCACGAGCGTGTCGATGTACTGCGGCTTGCCGTCCGGGCCGTAGGCGATGGTGACCTGCGACTTGGCATCCGGCCCGAGGCCGAGCTCCGGATGGTCGCGGCGCAGTTCCGCCTGCCGCTTGGTGAGACGGTGCGCGATGGCGATGGGCAGGGGCATCAGTTCCGGGGTCTCATTGACCGCGTAGCCGAACATAAGGCCCTGGTCGCCCGCGCCGCCGGTATCCACGCCCATGGCGATGTCGGGCGACTGCTTCTGGATGGCAAGGGTCACGCCGGCGGTCGTCCCATCGAAACCGAGCGCGGTGTCGTTGTAGCCGACCTCAAGGATCGTCTTACGGACCACATCCGCGATCTCGACGTACGTCTTGGTGGTCAGCTCCCCGGCGACCACGGCCAGGCCGTGGGTGAGCAGCGTCTCGATCGCGACACGGGAGTACGGGTCGTCCTTCAGGCAGGCATCCAGGATAGCGTCGGAGATCGCATCGGCGAGTTTGTCCGGGTGACCTTCCGTAACCGACTCGGAGGTAAATAACTGGATATCGTCGGGCATGTTGTTTCGATGGTTCCCTCTCAGAAAGTTCCGTCCGGAGCGAGACGCGACAGGCTGAGGACGAGCGCGCGTCAGGGGCCGGACAGGCACCGATGACGTGCGGCGTCTCCATAGCTCAGGTGAGAGGGTGCGGCGGCGGCAGGCACCGGGGCGAACGGCGCACGAGAGCGGGCGTGGCAGCCCACCTGCGGCGTGTTCGCACAGTGCCGACGGAGCGCGTTCCTCTTATCTTTGCGGGTACGGGCTGTGTCCTTTCAGCACACTGCCGCCCCGCCCGGAATTCGCACCTGCCGTTCCGAACGCCGTGGGCGCCCGGAGCGGTGGTTGTGGTGGCATCGTCGGGCCGGTCCCTCCGCCACTCTGGATAAGTATCGCTCGCAAACGGTCAATGGCTATCTTAACACACCTCACCCGCCCAGTCAACTCACGGACCGGGAAACGCCCGTCTGGCCCCCCTGTTTTTTCCGGGCGTTGCCCCCATCACGCAAAAATACCAGCATTTCGTGTTATAGTAAGTGACGGGCGTGCGTTACGCTATCTGCCTGTAGCGGCATCCGTGAAGCGCTATCGGTTTCAAACCGGCCATCGCCACCATTTGCATGACGGAGGAGAGAAACTCTATGCGGTCTTATAACTACCTCAAGGGAGGGTTGGCTGCCGTTGCCCTTCTCGGAATGACGCTTGGCGCCACGGCGGCGCACGCCGATATCGTGAACGGCAGCTTCGAAAGCGGCCTCTCCGGCTGGAGCGGGATCGGCAGCGTAAACACGTCGGTCCTCTTCACAGGCGGGGTCGATAGCTCCGGGCTGGGCCTCCACACGGCGCAAGACGGCCTCTGGATGGCGAACCTGAACGGCGACGGCGTGAACCGGAACCAGCTGGAATCGTTCCTCGGGCTGAGCAACGGTAACCTGGATACCCTTACGCCGCATACGGTGACGAACGGATCAGCCCTCAAGCAGACGTTTATGGCGTCCGCGGGCGACAGCATCTCGTTCTCGTGGAATTTCATCGCCAACGACTTCTACACCCCGGGTAGCGGTCTCAACGACTTCGCCTTCTTTTCCCTGGTGCCGAACAACCCGTCTTCCGGCGTCCTGTCAAGCATACAGAACGTGGGCAACTTCGGCTTCAGCGGGTGGCAGACCTTCACCTACACATTCACTGAGACCAACGAATACACCCTGGGCTTTGGCGTGGTAAACACCAGAGACGTGTTCTTCAACTCCACCCTGCTCATTGACAACGTCCAGTTCCATAGCACCGCCCCGCCGGCCGCCGTCCCGGAGCCGGGCGCGTATGCGACCGCGGGGATCTTCGGCGGTGCGCTCCTGGCAGGCATCCTCGTCGGCCGCCGCCGCAAGAAGGACGACGCGGAGCGCCTGATCGACGGCGCGGACGAGTCCGTGCTGGCGGTCTGACGCCCTGGCCGCTCGCCCGGCCGAGCCCCTGCCTCCCCGGCTCACGATGTGGTGAGTTTGGGAGGCAGGGGCTCGGTGTTTTCTTGCCGGACGGCGAGAAAACACAAAAAAGCAGGCCGGAGCGCACGCTGCTCGTGCGCTCCGGCCCGCTCCTGCTACCGGGGTGTGACGACCACCACGCCTACTCGGCGTCGCCCTCGCCCCCCGCGGGTGCCGCACCCTCCTCGGTTCCGCCCAGGTCCCCGCCCAGGGCTGCCGCCGCACGCGCAAGCGCGTCCAGCGCCCGCGGCTTGGCCTCGCCCGACTCGTCCAGACTCTCCAGGCCCAGTTCGTCCAGGCCAGCCGGCTCCAGGGTGAGCGAACGGCCGTCCGGCGACGTGACCTCCAGCGCACGGTACTGGGCAAGCCCCGTGCCGGCCGGGATGAGACGTCCGATGATGACATTCTCCTTCAGGCCGACTAGGTTGTCGCGCTTGCCGCGCACCGCCGCCTCCGTCAGGACGCGGGTGGTCTTCTGGAACGACGCCGCCGACAGGAACGACTCGGTCGCCAGACTCGCTTCGGTGATACCGAGCAGGACCGGGACGCTGATCGCGGGCTTGGAAGCCGCCTCGCGCGTCTCGATCTGCCGGTTGGCATCCTCCAGCGAGAACCGGTCCACGAGCTGCCCCTGCAGGAACTCGGTGTCGCCCGGATCCGCCACCTTCCGCTTGCGCAGCATCTGGCGGATGATGACCTCGATGTGCTTGTCGTTGATGTCGACGCCCTGCTGCTTGTAGACCGTCTGCACCTCGCGGACGAGGTACTCCTGAACGCCGCGCAGCCCCTGAAGCTCCAGGACCTTCTGCGGGTCCAGCGGGCCTTCGGTCAGGCGCTGGCCGGCCTCGACCTCCTGGCCCGGCTTGACCTTGAGCTCGCCGCGGTACGGAACGATGGTCTCCTTGCGCACCAGGATGGTCGGGATTCCCGCATCGCGCACCTTCCGGGCCTCGCGCTCGGTGAGCTGCTTGCCCGCCGGCACGATCACCTCGTCGGTGTCCGGGTGCTTGATGTCCTCGGCCGCGATCTCGTCCTTGATGTTCTTGGCGTCCTCCGCCACCTTCATGGGCGTGTGGATGACGACCTTGCGCAGACCCTCGGTAACGATGCCCGCGACCGTGCCACCGAACTCAGTGACAATGGCCTGGCCCTTGGGCTTGCGCGCCTCGAACAGCTCCACGACGCGCAGGAGGCCGCCCACCTGCTCTTCCGCAACCTTCAGAAGCTGCTGCACCTGCCGCTGCTTCTCCCGGTCGCTGCCCTCTTCCGAACCCAGGGACAGGCGGCCCTTCTCCTGGTCTTCGTAGATGAACTGGAGCGTGTTCATACGCTGCCGGCGGACGTTAGCAACACCCGTCAGCTGGTTCTGCGAGGCGACGCCTCCTGTGTGGAAGGTCCGCATCGTCAGCTGCGTGCCCGGCTCACCGATGGACTGCGCCGCGATGATGCCCACCGCCACACCGATCTCCACCAGCTTGCCCTTGGCCAGGTCGCGCCCGTAGCACTTGGCGCAGACGCCCTGGCGGGACTCGCAGGAGAGGACCGAGCGCAGCCCGACTCGGGTGACGCCCGCCTTCGGGATCTCCGCCGCCGCCTCGTCCGAGATGATCTCGTTCTTGGCGACGATGATCTCGCCGGTCTCCGGGTGGACGATGTCCTCCAGCGCCGTGCGGCCCTTGACGCGCTCCTCCAGCGTCTCGATCACATCGTTGCCGTCGCGGGCCTCCATCACCCAGATGCCCGCCTCGGTCCCGCAGTCATCCTCGCGGATGATCACGTCCTGCGCAACGTCCACCAGGCGGCGGGTCAGGTACCCGGCGTCGGCGGTACGCAGTGCCGTGTCGGCAAGCCCCTTGCGCGCCCCGTGGGTCGTCACGAAGTACTCCAGCGTGCCGAGCCCCTCGTGGAAGTTCGACTTCACCGGCAGCGAGTCGATGATGTTGCCGAACGGGTCCGCCATCAGGCCACGCATGCCCGAAAGCTGCGAGATCTGCTTCTTGGAACCGCGGGCGCCCGACGTCGTGATGATGTTGATCGGGTTGAACTGGTCGATATGCTTGACGATCTCGTCACCGATCTGCGCCGTGGCGTCGGTCCACAGCTTCAGAACCTGCTGCTTGCGCTCACCCGGCGAGATGAGACCGCGGCGGAACTGCTGGTTCACCTTGGCGACCGCATCCTCCGTGCGCTTCAGCATCTCGGCACGGGTGGGCGGCGACTGCATGTCGGTCAGCGAGAACGTGATGCCGGCCCGGCACGCCCACTTGAAGCCGAGCGCCTTCATCTCGTCGAGCAGGATCACCGTGCGCTCGTGGCCCACCGCGTCGTAGCAGTCGGCGATGAGGTTGGTCATCCCCTTCTTGTCCATGACGTGGTTGACGAAGCGCAGCGGCTCCGGAACGATCTCGTTGAAGATCAGGCGGCCCGCCGTAATGGCGATGGGCGCCTCGCCCGGCGCCGGCCGCACCGAGATGTACTCGTGCAGGTCCAGCAGGCCGTTGTCGTACGCCAGACGTGCATCGTCCGCCGAGGCGAACCGGTGGTAGGTGCCCAGCTTGAACGGTGCGATGTTCGCGCCCCGCTCCCGGATCGTCGCCAGCAGCGACTCCAGCACCACACCGCCCGCCGCCGCCAGCGTCTCCCCGCTCTCGCGGTCGCGCACCGGCGTCACGAGGACGCGCCCGATCAGGTCGTCGGTCAGCGCCTCTGCCCCGGCCGCCGGGTCCACCGTGTCGGCCTTGTCCATCGTCAGGAAGAAGCAGCCAAGGACAATGTCCTGCTGCGGCGAGACGATGGGCGAGCCGTCGGCGGGCGAGAACAGGTTGTGCGTCGAGAGCATCAGGATGCGCGCTTCCGCCTGCGCCGTGGCCGACAGCGGGATGTGTACCGCCATCTGGTCCCCGTCGAAGTCGGCGTTAAACGCCTTGCAGACGAGCGGGTGCAGCTGGATGGCCTTGCCGTCCACCAGCTTCGGCTCGAACGCCTGAATGCCGAGGCGGTGCAGGGTGGGCGCCCGGTTCAGCAGAACCGGATGCTCCTTGATGACCTCTTCCAGCGCGTCCCAGACCTCCGGGCGCATCTTGTCGATCATGCGCTTGGCCGTCTTGATGTTGCTGGTGTAGTTCTTCTCTACCAGCGTCTTCATCACGAACGGCTTGAAGAGCTCCAGCGCCATCTCCTTCGGGAGACCGCACTCGTGCAGCTTCAGCTCCGGGCCGACCACGATAACGGAGCGGCCGGAGTAGTCCACGCGCTTGCCCAGCAGGTTCTTGCGGAAGCGGCCTTCCTTACCCTTGAGCATGTCCGAGAGCGACTTGAGCGGGCGACCGTTCGACCCGGTCACGGGGCGGGTACGCCGTCCGTTGTCGATCAGGGCGTCCACGGCCTCCTGCAGGAGCCGCTTCTCGTGGTTGACGATGCTCTCGGGGGCGCGGATCTCGGTGATCTTCTTCAGCCGGTTGTTCCGGTTGATGATGCGCCGATACAGGTCGTTCAGGTCGGACGTGGCGAAGCGCCCGCCGTCGAGCTGCACCATCGGGCGCAGTTCCGGCGAGATCACCGGTACGCAGTCCAGAATCATCCACTCGGGGCGCGACTTGGACTCCAGGAACGCGTTCACGACCTCGATGCGCTTGATGGCGCGCAGCTTCTTGGGCCCCTGCGTCTCCTCGATCTCCTTGCGGAGCTGGCGCTGCAGGGCGTCCAGGTCGATCTCCTGGAGCAGCTTCTTGATCGCCGCGCCGCCCAGGCCCGCCTCCACGATGTCGCTCAGGGTCTCGTCCACGCGGCGCACGACCACGTCCAGCAGCCGCTCCACCGCGCGCCACTGGTCCTCGGTGATGAGCATCCGCTTTTCCAGGGTGCGCATCAGCTCCAGCGACGAGCGCAACTCCTCGGCGCGCTCAGCAGTATCGCGCTCCTCCTGCTTGATCCGTTCGTTGAGGATGCGCTCGCGCTCGGCGATCTCCTCCTCGGTGTAGGGGACGCGCTCCTCCTCGGCCTCCGGGTCCTCCAGCAGGGCATCCTGGTTCACGATGCGGCCCAGGGCGGTCTCGCGAGCGAACTCGTCGCGGTACTCGCGAATCGACTCGTCGCGGTCGTCCTCCAGGGCGGCAATCTCCTGCTCCACGGCCTCGCGGAAGCGATCCATGTTGTTCAGAGTGCGCCCCTTATCGACAGACGTGACGATGTAGCTGGCGAAGTACAGAACCTTCTCCAGCGGGCGCGGCGTCATGTCGAGCAGCAGGGCGAGGGGCGAGGGTACGCCCTTGAGGTACCAGATATGGCACACGGGCGAGGCCAGCTCGATGTGGCCCATGCGCTCGCGGCGCACCTTGGAGCGGGTGACTTCCACACCGCAGCGGTCGCAGATAATGCCCTTGAACTTGACCTTCTTGTAGCGCCCGCAGTGGCACTCCCAGTCCTTCTGGGGTCCGAAGATCTTCTCGCAGAACAGGCCGTCCCGCTCGGGCTTGAAGGTGCGGTAATTGATGGTCTCTGGCTTCTTGACCTCTCCGTAGGACCAGGCGCGGATCTGGTCCGGGGAGGCGATACCGATACGGATCTTATCGAACGTGCTTGCGTCGGCCATTTCTCACCTTTCGAGGCAGCACAAAACACCAGGCAGGCAAACAGGCCCGCCCGCCCTCTCCGCCGTTTTGTCGGCGGAGGGGGCGGGACAGGCGTAGGATACGTCGCTTATCCCAGACCGGGCAGCGGCTCTTCCGGCTCCAGACGCCGCAGGGCGGAGCGGCGGCGGGCCGCCTCGTCGTCCATGTAGTCCTCGTCCTTGTCCTTCAGGTCGATTTCGCTGCCCAGAGCATCCTCGACCGTCACCTTTAGACCGAGCGACTGAAGCTCGTTGACCAGAATCTTGAACGATTCGGGCACGCCCGGCTCCAGCATCGCATCGCCCTTGACGATGGACTCGTAGGTCTTCACACGCCCCACCACGTCGTCCGACTTGATGGTCAGGATCTCCTGGAGGGTGTAGGCCGCACCGTAGGCCTCCAGCGCCCAGACTTCCATCTCACCGAACCGCTGGCCGCCGAACTGCGCCTTACCGCCGAGCGGCTGCTGCGTGACCAGCGAGTAGGGGCCCGTCGAGCGGGCGTGGATCTTGTCGTCCACCAGGTGGGCCAGCTTCAACATATAGATCTTGCCCACCGTCACGGGCATGTTGAACGTCTCGCCCGTACGCCCGTCCCGAACATCGGTCTTGCAGGTGTCCTCGTGGAACCCGACCCGACGCCAGACACGGTCGCGGATCGCGTCCATCAGCGCGGCGTAGTCGTAGTCCGCGGGGACCGGCGGAATCTCTTCCTCCACCTCTTCCGCAGCCGCAGCCGCCTCGTCGCCCTCTTCCGCGCCCTCTGCAGACGCCGCATCCGTTGCCGGAGCCGGCGCCGCTTCCAGCCCTTCCAGGACGACCGGACCAGCAAGAATGCGCGAAACGCGCTCCAGCTCCCGGGCGTTGAGGTCCCTCAGAGCGGCCTCGACCGGCCCGAGGAGATCCTCGACCACCTGCTCCGCGTCGTCCTCCACCTCCGGAAGCTCAACGTTCAGCTTCAGGTCGCTCGTGACGTAGCGCGCCAGCATCTCGCGCCGCCGCTTCTGACCATAGCGGTGCATCTCTTTCAGGATCTCCGCCTCGGTGGAGCCCTCGAAGATCGGCTCTACGAACGAGACGCCGAGCTCCTTGGCCACGTACCCGAGGTGGGTCTCCATGATCTGCCCGATGTTCATGCGGCTCGGAACGCCGAGCGGGTTCAGCACGATGTCCACCGGGGTGCCATCCGGAAGGAACGGCATGTCCGCCTCGGGCAGGATCTTGGAGACGACCCCCTTGTTCCCGTGGCGTCCGGCCATCTTGTCGCCCTCCATGATCTGGCGCTTCTGGGCGACATAGACCCGCACGAGCTTGTTCACGCCCGCCTGCAGCTCGTCTCCGGGCAGCTTGTCCAGAGTCGGGCTGCCGCAGCGGTCGCAGGTGAGGCTGTCCGGCTTCTTGCTGAAGTTGTAGACCCAGTCGCACTGCGGGCAGCGGTACTTGTTGCGCGAGAAGACCTTGACGTCAACAACCTTGCCCTTCTCCCCGTGCGGGAGGCGCAGCGAGACGTCACGCGTCTCCTCGGCCTTCTTACCGAAGATGGCGATGATAAGCCGCTCCTCGGCGGTCAGTTCTCCCTGCCCCTTGGGCGCGACCTTACCCACCAGGATGTCGTCGGCGCGGACCTCCGCCCCGATCCGAATCACCCCGTCCTCGTCCAGGTCCTTCAGCGCGTCCTCACCCACGTTCGGGATGTCACGCGTCATCTCTTCCGGACCCAGCTTGGTGTCGCGGGCCTCCAACTCGTACTTCTCGATATGGATCGACGTAAACACATCGTCCTTCACGAGCCGCCGGCTGAGCAGGATGGCGTCCTCGTAGTTGTAGCCGTTCCAGGGCATGAACGCGACCAGCACGTTCTGGCCCAGCGCCAGCTCGCCGCCGTCGGTGCAGGGACCGTCGGCGATTACCTGGCCCTGGCGTACACGCTGCCCGTTGTCCACGATCGGCCGCTGCGTGATGCAGGTGGCCTGGTTGGAGCGGATCATGTTCAGCAGCGGGTAGCGGTCGATGCGCCCATCGGTCGACTCGATCACGATCTCCTCAGCCGTGACCTTGCGCACGCGGCCGCCGCGCTTGGCGATAATCACCGCGCCGGAGTCCTGCGCGGCCCGCTTCTCGATACCGGTCTTCACCAGCGGCGCGTCCGGGCGCAGCGTCGGCACCGCCTGGCGCTGCATGTTCGCGCCCATCAGAGCGCGGTTGGCGTCGTCGTTCTCCAGGAACGGAATCATGGCCGTCGCCACGGACACGAGCTGCTGCGGCGCGACGTCCATGTAGTCGATCTGCGACGCCGGGATGATCGGGTACTCGTTGTTGTGGCGCACCTGCACCATCGCATCAACGAAGGTGCCATCCTCGTTCAGGCGCACGCTGGCCGGGGCGATCCGGTAGTGGTGCTCGTTGTCGGCGGGCACCCAGTCGATCTCGCCGGTGACCTTCCCCTCCTTCACCCGCTGGTACGGCGTCTCCAGGAAGCCAAACTGGTCCACGCGCGCATGCACCGCCATCGAGCCGATCAGACCGATGTTCGGCCCTTCCGGCGTCTCGATGGGGCAGATGCGCCCGTAGTGCGAGTGGTGGACGTCGCGCACTTCCAGCTTCGCGGACTGGCGGGAAAGACCGCCCGGCCCGAGCGCGGACAGACGCCGCTTGTGCGTCAGCTCCGCCAGCGGGTTGGTCTGGTCCATGAACTGCGAGAGCTGCGACGAGCCGAAGAACGACTTGATCGCCGCGGAGATCGGCTTCACCGAGAGCACCACCTGGGGGATGATGTTCTCCGTGTCCAGGGAGGTCATGCGCTCCTTGGCGACCTTCTCCATGCGCAGGAAGCCCATGCGCAGCTGCGAGTAGAGCAGCTCGCCGACCGAGCGGACCCGCTTGTTCTCCAGGTGGTCGATGTCGTCCGTGGTGTAGCGCAGGCGCTCCGCCTCGGAAACGTCCTCGGCGTTCGTGTTGACCCGCGCCAGACCGTGGATGTACTCGATGATGGCGACCAGGTCGTCCTTGGTGACCGTACGCACCGACAGCGGCAGGTTGACGCCCAGCTTCTTGTTCAGCTTGTGCCGGCCGACCTTGGCCAGGTCGTAGCGGCGGCTGTCGAAGAACATCGACTGCACCAGCGAGCGCGCCGACTCGGGCGTCGCCGGGTCACCGGGGCGAATCTTGTGGTAGATGTCCAGGAGCGCGGTGTCGCGGTCCACGACCTTCGGGTCTTCCATCTCCAGCGTCGCCGCGATGTGCCGGCTGACCTCAAGCACCTCCAGCGAGCCTAGCGCCAGGGAGGTGATCTTGCGGGCCGTCTCCTTGTCGATCTTGCCGTAGGCCGGGACCAGCGTCTTGCCGTTCTCGTCCACGATGTCGGCCACCGCGTAGCGGCCCACCAGCGCGTCCGGGTCCTCCGCATGGATATCGATGCTCACGCGGCGGCCGAAGCGCTCCAGGATCTCGGCGTCGGTCTCGCAGGGCACGGACTCGACCTGCACCAGCGCCTTCTCCAGACGGACCGCATCCTCGCCGCCGAGCGCCCTCTGGGCGGCCCGGAAGCGGTCAGGGGTCACAACCTCGCCCGCCTCCAGCAGCACCTCGCCCGTCACGGGGTCGATGACAGGCGCGGCGACCTTCTTGCCGACGAGCTCGCGGAAGTAGACCTCGAACTCACCCTGGGGACATGCCACGTCAAAGGCGTGCAGAGCCCGCAGGAGCGTGGTGATGGCGAACTTCTTGTTCTGCCCAATACGAACGGTGATGGCGTCCGAAGAGTCGGTCTCAATATCGACCCACGGCCCCTCGGAAGGGATGAGCGTGGCGAAGAACTGCCAGTTCAGCGTCAGGTCGAGCTGATCCCGGAAGTAGATGCCCGCCGAGCGCGACAACTGCGACACCACAACCCGCTCCGCCCCATTGACGACGAAGGTACCCTTCTCCGTCATAAGAGGCAGATCCCCCAGATAAACCTCGGACTCGATGACCTCCTGGCCGCCGATCAGGCGCACACGCGCCTTGATGGGCACCTCGAAGGTGACATCACGCGAGCGGCACTGTTCCAGCGTATACTTAGGCTCACCCAGCGTGAAGTCGATCAGTTCGATACCGGTGGAACCGGTAAAATCGTAAATAGGAGAGAAGGAGGCGAACAGTTCGTTCAGGCCCTCTTCCAGAAACCAGCGGTACGAATTGAGCTGAAGTTCAACGAGGTTGGGGATGGCAATGGCGTGGTTGGCACGCTTGGTAGTGTGCTGAATTTCCATACAGGCTTTGACCCCTCCTGGCAGACGACAAGACGCGCCCCGGACCTTTTAGCCGGCTCGTCCGAAGCGCTCTCACCGCCCGTACGCCGTGTGCGAACCGAATGCACATCCGGCGCGGCAACGCCGCCTGGCTGGACACCGACAGGGCGAACGGTGACCTTATAGCCATGTGGCACGAACTATTACGTTACCACTGCGACCCTTTACTGTCAACAACGGCGGCATATTTTCTTACGAAATTCCGGCGGCGAAGTTCCCGAAACGTAGAAAACCGTGCTACAAGGCACGAATATTGCGGGGGCGGCGCCGAACGACCTGTGCGCGGGCGCTGCGGCACGGCCTGCCCCTCTTGTCCCGGGAAAGGGCCTCTGGTATAATGAGGAGACGCCGACCGGGCCTCTACGCCCGTACTCACGGCTCCGGTTCCACCCGAACGGACTACCCGCCCACCGTTAGCTTTCATCAAGAGACTCCGGCGACTACCGCCCCGCACTGCGGGGCTTTTCGTTTATCGCCCGGCCCGGTGGCCCGCTTGCATCGAACGCCACCCACCCTACCCGACGGGGAAGCCACCGGGCGCCAAGAGAGGATTCGCGGAACATGGCCGAGGACATCATCCTGACCCCCGCCGGCAAACAGAAGCTGGACGAAGAGTTGCGCCACCTGCGCGAAGAGGAGATGCCGGCACTGGCGGAACGTATCCGCCAGGCGCGCGCGCTGGGAGACCTGTCCGAGAACTTCGACTACCAGGACGCCAAGCGACAACAGGGATTTGTCGCCGGGCGCATCGCAGACCTCCAGGCCATGCTGGACCGCGCCAAGATCGTGGAGGCGGCCAACGGCAACGAGACCGTAGGCATGGGCTCCGTGGTGCGGCTGCGCGACCTGGAGTTCGGCGACGAGTTCGCCTATACCATCGTCGGCGCCAATGAGGCCGATCCCCTGAACGACAAAATCTCTCCCCAGTCCCCCGTGGGCAAGGCCATTATGGGCAAGGGCAAGGGAGACAAGGTCGTCGTAGACACCCCCGGCGGCAAGGCCACTTACGAGATCGCCGCCATCGAATAGCAGCGGTGACGCCGGGACGCGGCGCGCGCGCAGGGAGGCGAACGCAGCATGGATCGAGGAGCGACCGCCGCTGTTATCTTACTCGCCCTGCTGGTCTTCAGCGGCCTGTACCTGGGCTGGCAGCGTGCCCTGCGCGCCGCCGGCCCGGTCGCGCCCTCCCCTGCGGCTACAGCATCGCCCGCCGCACCGCCCGCGCCGGGAGTCCCTCCCCCCGCCCCACAGCCGACACCCCGCCTGGTGTATCCGGATACCACAGGCGTCACCAGCGCGACAAAGCCGCAGATACCGGAGCGCGCCGATGATCTCTGGCTCTTCGACAACGCCGTGATCGCCACCGAGAACCCGCAGGATCTGGCCATCTGGGAGACGGAAAGCCTGCGCCCGAACGTGGGGGTGCCGGACGGGGTGACCCGCAACTCCGAGGGCCATACTCCCGGCCAGAGGCGCCTGCTGCTCTCCGGTCAGATCGTCCAGCTGCCCCGCCTGGCGCGCGTCGAGCCGCTGACCTCACAGGAAACTCTGGTGCAGGTGCGCGTCCGCGACGGCGAAAAGGCGGGCGCCGTGGGCTGGGTCAGCCGCTATAAGCTCTATTACAACCGGAGTGGCCGGCTGGAGCCCGTTTACCCCGTGCAGCTCCGTTAGCGACCGCCCTACCCCGCTCTGCGCGCCCTTACTGCTGCCCCAGGTACTCCCGGCACACCGCCTCGCAGCGAGCGCCGTACGGCTCGCCGAAGTGGTTCCAGTGGTTCAGCAGATGGTACAACTGGTGGAGCGCCCGCCGTCGCGGATAGCCCGCGTCCAGCGGCCACGCCTCGTGATAACGCTCTACGAAGCCAGAGGGAAAGCCGCCGAAGAGTTCGACATAGGCGATCTCCATCTCGCGGTGGCCGTAGTAGGCCGCGGGGTCGAAGAGGACGGGCACATCGCCGGCAGCGCAGAGGAAGTTCCCGCTCCACAGGTCCCCGTGCAGCAGCGACACCTCCTCGGGCAGCCCCTCCAGCAGGTCGTCCAACCGCTCTACGACGCCCATTAGCAGCCGCTCGCGCTCAGGTGTCATCCGCCCCTTCTTTCGCGCCCAGCCGATCTGCGGGAGCAGGCGGCAGTCCCGGTAAAACTCCGCCCATTTCGTGGACCGGGGAAGGTTGATCTGGGGCATTATGCCGAGGTAGCCGTCCGCGTCGAAGCCGTAGGGCGAGAGGCGCTCGCCGCGCCCTGTGCGCGCCGTGCCCCGGTGCAGCGCGGCCAGTCCCTCCGCGAACCGCGCGGTGAAGGCTTCGGGGTCTTTCGGGGGCACGGGCGCGCGATACTCCAGCGCCAGGAAGTTTGCGCCCGCGGCCACCTCGCCCGGCACGTCCAGCGCCCACGGCGCGGCGCTTCGCAGGGCGGCCAGACCCGCGGCCTCGGCGGCGAACATGCCGGGGGGTGGGTCGTCGTGCCACTTCACGAACACCGACTCGCCGGACGGCATCTGCACCCGCGCCGCGTGGTGGATCATGCCGCCGCCGAGCGGAGTGACGAAGGCAGGCGCAGCCCCACCGAAGGCATCCGACAGCCCCGCAGCGACCGCCTCGGGGAGCAAAAGTAAACCAGGACCGCCGCTCACACCCCGTGCTCGCGGCGAATGTGCGCCAGTAGTGCGTCGCACGCGGCGTCGATCAGGGCGTACACCCCCTCGAACCCGCCGGTATAGTACGGGTCGGGCACCTCGGTTTCGCCCAGGTCCGGCGCGAAGGAGAGCAGCGGCGCGACATGCGCCCGCCCCTGCTTCATCGCCCGCACCGCGCTCAGATTGGCCTCGTCCATCGTCAGGACGTAGTCAAAGTCTTCCAGGTCCCGCGCCCGAATCTGCCGGGCGCACATCCCCTCGTAGGAGAGTGCGGTACTGGTCGAGCAGGCGGCGCGTCCCGTGGTGCGGCGGCTCGCCCGCGTGCCAGTGACCGGTCCCTGCGCTGTCCACCTCTATCTGCTCCGCCAGCCCTGCCTCCCGGACCTTGTGCCGAAAAACAGCCTCGGCCATGGGTGATCGGCAGATGTTCCCCAGGCAGATAAACAGTACACGGATCATGGGTTTATTGTATCGTGAGCGCATGTGTGGGGGATGTGGCGGTGGTGCGGCGGGGCGTTCTTGTGGTGGTTGGCCGCCTTTGGCCACCGTGGGTTTGTTTCCGTGCGCGTGCCGCCGTGGACTGAAGTCCCGGCTTCNGTGATTCAAGCCCGCCTCCGCGAGCGAAGCTCCGCTTCGTCGGTGCGGGCTCCGGCATTCGATGCTGTTACGGCTTAGCCGTAGCCGCCCCTCGACCGATGTAGCCCGCGGAGGCGGGCTTGAATCACAGAAGCCGGGACTTCAGTCCACGGCGACCACTAAGACTCCCCCTGCTCGCGGCCCTACTGCAGCAGCGACGCAGCGCCGTCAACGTAGATGTCCACGCCGGAGACGTGGCGCGACAGGTCCGAGGCGAGGAACACGCAGACGTTAGCAACGTCGGTGTCGCGGCCGACGCCCTCGTTCAGCGCGGGCGACCCCTCGGGCATCTCGATCTTAATGCCAATCTCCTCGGTGTCCCGCTTCGTCGTGCTGTCGTCGATGTTGGTGGGAATCGCGCCGGGGCAGACGGCGTTGCAGCGGATGTCGCTGCGGCCCAACTCCAGCGCCGCCATCTTCATCAGCGCAACCTGCCCCGCCTTGCTGGCGCTGTAGGCGCTCGCCCCGGCGTTCGAGAACGTCCGGTTACCGTTCACGCTGCTGGTGATGATGATGCTCCCGCCGCCTCCCCGCTTTAGGTGCGGCACGGCGAAGTGCAGCGTCAGGTAAGTCCCCTTCAGGTTGATGCCCAGCGTCTTGTCCCACTCGTCCGGCTGCAGCTCGTCCAGCGGCGCCCAGACGCCGTTGATGCCCGCGTTGGCGAACACCACATCGATCCGCCCGAAGCGCTCCACCGCCGCGTCCACCGCCGCCTTCACGGATTTCGGGTCGCTGACATCGCAGACGGAGAACAGCACATCGCCGCCCTTCTGGCGCAACGCCTCGCGCACCTTAGCCCCCTCCTCCTCGCTCACGTCCGCCAGCGCCACCTTCGCGCCCTCCTCCACAAACCGCTCCGCCGTGCGCTTCCCGATGCCGCTCGCCGCTCCCGTGAGGAACGCCACCTTCCCGTCCAGAAGTCCCATGCTTTCGTCTCCCCTGTCGCTCGAATTCCGCAACGGGATTTACCCGGCCTCATCTTTCGCTAAGCGCCCGCTTAGGCGAATTTACCGGAGGGTACAAACCCGTTGAAGCCACGGAACGAGGGTTCAGGAGATTCGTTAGAAAGGTGCCACCACCATGGCCAGCAGCACTACGACCAAGACCGATACCACCCACGAGGAGTTCGCCCAAGCGGCGGGCCTGAAGGAACGGGATATGCCCCCGGCAGACCATCCGCTGATGGAGAACGACGCGGATGTGGAGACGCTTTCCGACCTGGTCGACGCACGCCGCGACCACGACTACGACGCCCCTGCCCTGCCCGGCGATGGGCGCGGCCCGCGGCCCACGGACCCGGACGAGGACTCGTACCTGACCCGGAGGGATCTGGAGGACGCGATGATCCCGGTGGACGAGGCCCCGGACGCCGGCTCCGATGTGGACGGCATCCTCGGGGACTTCGGAGATGACCGCGTGCCGGACATCACGGGGACCGTGCGCGGGCTTACCCGCGGCACGGCCACGCACCTGCCCCAGGACATCGGTGGGAACGGCTTCCAGATCGAGGAGCCCATCGACATCACCGACGCCAGTATGCCAGAGGCGATCGAGGACGTCACGGAGATGCTCATAGCCGAAGACCGGGGCGCGCCCGCACCCGAGGACTCCGGCGACTCCGAGCAGATTCTGGATGCGACCCGCCGCATGATCTAACGCACCTGGCCGCGCGGGAGGCGCTAGAGCGCCGCAAACGCCTCCCGCGCGGCTTCGGCCACGGCGTCAAAGTGCGCCGGCAGGAACGCCGCCGGCAGGAACGCCGCCTCAAACTGGCTGGGCGGCAGATACACGCCCCGCTCCCGCATCTCCCAGAAGAACCGGGCGTACTTGCCCGCGTCGCTGGTCTTCGCGGACGTGTAGTCGGTCACGGATTTGTCGGTGAAGAAGACGGTGAGCATGGAGCCAAGCTGGTTCACGGTCACCGCCTGACCTGCCCGCGCGGCGCTCTCCCGCAGCGACTCCGCCAGCCGCGCTGTCTGCTCCTCCAGATAGGCGTAGGGCGGGGCGTCGCGCAGTTTGCGCAGCATCGCCCGTCCGGCGGCGACCGCCACCGGGTTCCCAGAGAGCGTCCCCGCCTGGTACACCGGCCCCACGGGCGCGATCACGTCCATGATGTCCGCGCGCCCGCCGTAGGCCGCCAGCGGCATCCCGCCCCCGATGATCTTTCCCAGGGCCGTCAGGTCCGGCGTCACGCCGAACCGCTCCTGCGCGCCGCCGTAGGCCAGGCGGAAGCCGGTCATCACCTCATCGAACAGGAGCAGCGCGCCGTGCTCGCGGGTCAGGGCGCGCAGACCCTCCAGGAAGCCGGGCTTCGGCGGGACGCAGCCCATGTTCCCCACCACCGGCTCCAGAGCCACCGCGGCAATGTCGTCGTCGGCCTCCAGAACCGTCGCCACAGCGTCCAGGTCGTTAAACGGCAGGGTGATAGTCGCGGCGGTCACGCCGGCGGGCACCCCCGCCGAGTCGGGAAGCCCGAGCGTTGCGATGCCACTGCCCGCCTTCGCGAGCAGGGCATCCGAGTGGCCGTGGTAGCAGCCCTCGAATTTGATAATCTTCGTCTTGCCGGTGAAGCCGCGCGCCGCCCGGATAAAGGACATCGTGGCCTCGGTGCCGCTGCTGACCAGACGCACCTTCTCCACGGAGGGAACCGCCTCGCAGATCTCCTGCGCAAAGCGCACCTCCGCCTCGGTGCTGGCGCCGAACGACGTCCCGCGCGCCGCGGCCTCGGTGATGGCTCCAACGATCTCCGGGTCAGCGTGCCCGAAGATCAACGGCCCCCAGGAGCCCACCATGTCGAGGTAGCGGTTGCCGTCTACGTCGTAGAGATACGGCCCCTCGCCGCGCTCCATAAACAGCGGCTGCCCACCCACACTCTTGAAGGCCCGCACAGGCGAGTTCACCCCGCCCGGTATCACCTTCACCGCCTCTTCGTACAGCGCCACGCTCCGGTCGCGTGCCAGACCCTTTTCCCGTTCCGTCATGCGCCCATTGTACCTTCCGCTGTGGTACAACGGGGCGATGTCCGCGGACGATTCTCCCCTTCTTCTGGATAATGACGGCGCCCTGCGCGCCCGCGTTAACCCGGCCTACGGTGCGACGGTGACGTCGGTCGAGTGGCGGCGCGGCGACGGCGCGTGGCGCGAACTGCTCTACCGGGCGGGCTACACCGGCGGCGGCAACGGCTGGCGCGGGCAGGCTCCGTGGCTCTGGCCCGCCGTAGGCCGCCACTTCACTCCGGAGCAACTGGCTGCGGGCGCCCCCTCCGAATGCCACTTTCGCGTGAACGGGCAGGATTATCCGCTCCCCCGGCACGGCTTCGCGATGGACCTGCCGTGGGAGGTCGCGGCGGCGCGGCCGGACGTCGTGCGCTGCCGCCTGACCGACTCGGCGGCGACGCGCCGTGGCTATCCCTTCGCCTTCGCGCTGGAATCGGAGGTCGCGCTCCTTGCGAACGGCCTCCGCGCCCGCCTGACAGTCACAAACCCGGGCGAAGAAGCTCTGCCCTTCACGGTGGGCAACCACCTGTCGCTGGCGCTGCCGCTGCCGGACGGCTCGGGGGCGGCGGACGCCCACCTGGAGACCGAAGTCCGGGCAGAGGCGCGGGGCGTGACGCCGATAGGTTTTGAGGGGGAGCGGCGCGAAACGGCGCCGAACGGCCTGCCCCTGTCCGACCCACTGGCGGCGAACGCCCTCCTCGCGGGGTTCCGCGGGCCGGAGGTCGCTCTGACCGTGGCTGGGCGTACCTGCCGCCTGACGGTGACGCAGCGCGCAGACGACCTCGCCGCCGTGGGCCTGTCGCCCGACGCCTACCGCTTCGTGCTGTACGCCGATCAGGAGCGGCGGTTCTTCTGCCCCGAACCGTGGTTGGGCGTCCCGAACAGCGTCAACACCGGCCTCCACTGCGCCCGCCTCGCCCCTGGCGCCTCCTTCACCTGGGAGTGGACGCTGGAGGTGGAGAGCTAACGTCGTACCGCAGGCCCGGCGCCTTCTTCCGAGGGCTACGGGCTTCGCGCTCCTTCTGATCGGCTTCGGCCTGCTGGGCGGCGGTCCCCGTCAACTGCTTCAACCACGCGACCTCGCGGCGGGGGATAGTGAGGGTGGGCGTGCCCGGGGATTCCTGGAGCCAGCGCGACACCAGGAGGTGCGCTGTCCGCGCGTCGGTCCAGTGCCCACCGTCGTCCGGACCAGGCGGCGCGTCGGTGAGGACGCCGCCGCCCGGCAGGAGCGGGCGCAGCAGGAAGACCAGCCCCACGAGGGCAGCGCCCACGATCAGCAGTCGTGCCCGCCCCCGGGTACCCTCCGGCCTCAGGCGGGTCGGGGCGCTGCTGTGACCGGCGGCTTCCAGGTGATCTCGATCCACGGCGTCTTCCTCCTGCTCACGCATTCACCTACAACCATAGGTCAAATTTAACCTATGGTTGTAGGTACGTCAAGGAAGATGCTGCAGATTCGTTGAGCGAGCCGTCCTGGCCACGGACGCCGCCTTACCTTCTCTTGCCCCGTTGGCCCTTCAGGAAGCGCACGACGAATGGCCATGTCTTGTGCTTTCTGTTGGCCAGCGTGTAGCCCCGCCAGTCGGCTCTCTGCCGGTCGCGCGCCTGGTAATCCGCGCCGTACACCAGGAGAAGGCCCACGGTCGCGGCGTCCGCACTGCGGCACGCCTCCATCAGCGCCGTCGTCCCGTGTGAATCGGTAACATTGGGGTCTGCGCCTGCCCTCAGAAGCTCCCGCACCGCCTCATTGTCGTCGCAACGTATCGCCCGCTGCAACGCCGTTGTTCCGCCCTCCTCTCGGGCGTCAACGTCCAAACCTGCCGCCAGTAAGGTGCGTATCACCGCCGCGCTCCCCTCGCCGCCCGCTGCTTCCCGGAGAAGTTCTGGGTAGACGCCGACCCCGGCACGTATCAGCGCCTGCACGGCATCGGCAGCCTGACGCCTGACGGCCAGACGTATGGCCGTATCGTGGTACCGTTTCTGGTGCGGGTCAGCCCCCCCTTCGAGCAGGACGGATACCAGATGCGAATGCCCTCCGCGCAGGGCGATGAAAAGCAACGGTTCGAAGGCGTGCCCTTCCGGCGACGCCCCCCGCTCCAGCGCCTGCCGCAGGCGCACCGCATCCCCCCGGCGTACGGCGTACTCCGCCAGTCCGTCCCTCTCCAGCCATTGGCGCGCGTCCGGGTCTGCGACATAGCGGCGCGAACGCGACAGGTCGAATCCGGCATCCAGAAGAGCAATCGCGGCAAGGCTGACTTTCTCTCGTATCGCCGCATCCAGCGCCGTATCGCCCTCTGCGTCTTTCCAGTACGGGTTCGCTCCCAGTTCTATGAGCGTTCGAACGGCCACGTCCGTGTGAAACGTAGATTCCGTAGCGACGGCGTGCAGCGGCGTTTTACCGTGTCCGGAGAGGACAAACACTTCAGGCTCGCCCACCACCTTCGCCCAAAACTCGGCGTCCCCGCCCCTTGAGTTCGTGTGCCCGGTGAGATGTTCCCCGTCCAGCATGAGTACGGCATTGACATCCGCGCCATACTGCACCAGCTGGCGTACGCAATAGTCCTTCCCGGAAACAGCGCAGTTACGGACGGCACGCAGAAGCGGGGTATCCCTCGTGGTCGAATCGGGGAAGATGTAGACTTCGTTGACGTCCGCGCCCTCCTCAAGCAGACGGTCGAAAAGGGCGCGGTTCCGGAGTTGGGTCTTCGGGTCCCAGACCCAGCTATGCAAAGCCACGACTTCGTACAGCTTCATGCCCCCCCCTCAACGAACAAATCTCCCGACTATTCGGGCGCGGCAGTGGTTTTAGCGGGCGCGGGTTGGTTCAGGACGTAGACGCGGCGGTGGGTGCGCGCGAGGACCGCGCCGCCGGAATCGAGGGCTTCGGCCTCGATCAGGTACTCGCCGTCCGGGTAGCGCGTGGTGTCCCAGGTCAGATTGAACGGCGCGGCGTTGGTGAAGCCCTTGGGCTCCCCCTCCACCCACAGCCGGACAAAGGCCACGTTCTTCGCGTTGGTCGGGTTGGCATTCACCGAAAGGCGCCCCGACACCAGCGGGATCTCGCCCCGACGCGCGGCGGCGAGACGGCGCGCGGCGTACGCCTGACTTGCCGCCTCGACTAGATAAGCGGCACGCTCGGGGGTAAGCACGGGCAGGCGCAGACGGAACGCGGTAACTCCCTGCTTCGCCGTCCGCTTGATGCCCTTCGCCTTCCACCAACGGGTCAGGCCCGGTCCGGTGAAGGCGTCCAGACGCGCCCCGACAATCGGGGGGAGCGGCTCCCATGGGCCGCCGTCGATCGAGCAGTCCACGATGCCGGTCGCGTCCGCGTCGCTCCCCCACCCCAGCCCGATCGCCTCCTTGAAGAGTGGCGCGGTCCCCTCCAGCTCTCGCTTCCGCTCGGGGCCGGGCGAGCCCACCACCATCACCATCGGAGCGCCCGCCTCCTCGGTGCGGGCGTTGTGCCACACCGGCGAAATCTGGAACCCGCCACGCCGCTCTGGCCCCTCGCCCTCGGGAAGTTTGCTGTCCACAGGGGCCGTAGACACCGTAATGACCCCGGTGTGCGCGGTGTTCAGCCGGCCGACGCCGGTGTAGGCGGTGCCGTCGAAGCGTCCGACGCCCCGCACGGGCTTGACCACGGTAGTCAGGCGACGGATCGCGCCCCCCGCGAAGGTTGCCGTGACCGCGCCGCCTTCTTTGTTCTCGAACACGACCTGGGTCAGGCTGTCCGCCGGGGCGATCACGGGGATGACCAGAATGTCCCCGGCACCGCTCGGCTTGAAGTCCGCCGGGAGCGGTGACAGGCGGCCCGTGGTGGAGCTCTCCAGGTAGACCCGGTTGCCCACCTGCGGCGCGAGTTCGCAAAACACGGAGACGCCCGCGGGAATATCGAGAAAAATGCCTGCGGAGCCGGGGCGATGCCCGCCGTACCCCTTGTTTGCGGTATTGTTCGCGGCGGCCACGTACTCGCGTGGGTCGAGCGAGACGATGCGGGGGGCGTGCAGACGAGAGTCGGGCGGGCTGGTGCGAATGCGGATGCCGTGGACCGCGACTGCGGCCACCGTGCCGGTCTCGGCGTACTCAGCGGCGATATAGCCCTCTTTGGCGGTGCTGGCGGCGATCAGCACGCGCCCGAGCAGCCGCCACGTCTTGCCGCCATCCGCGGAGACCTGCACGGCGCCGTCGGGCTTGTTCGTTACGCGCAGCCGGTGAAGTTCTACGTACCCCGCCGGGACGATCGGTGCCCCCTCCTGGGCCGCGGTCTGCCGGAGCGGGCCAACACCCGCGGCGAGCGCGGCGAGAGCGGTAAAAAAACGGCGTCGCGGGAGGCTGGAGAGAGAGGTCGGCACGGCGTTATGGTATCACAGGCGGTATGCGCCGAATCCCGTTCTACGTCCTCGACTCGTTCACCGACACACCGTTCCAGGGCAACCCGGCCGGCGTCTTCTTCGACGACCACGCCGCGCTGACCGCCGACGAGATGCGCCGCCTTGCGGGCGAGGTTTCGCTGGAGTCCGCCTTCGTCCTGCCGGACGACACGGGCGGCGCGCACGACTACCGGCTGCGCTACTTCACCGGCTCGACCGAGGTCCCGCTGTGCGGCCACGCCACGCTCGCGGCCGTAACCGCGCTGGCACACGCCGGGCGCCTCGCCGCAGGGGCGGGCCTGCGCTTTGCCACGAACCCGGGCACCATCGCCGTGACGACGGGCGATCTGGGAGGCGGCGCCCTCTCCGTCACGCAGTTCCAGCGGGCGCCGGAGTTCGGCGCGGCGCTGGCGGAGGAGGCAGTGGCGGAGGTGGCCAGCGCGCTCGGGTGCGCGCCGGAGGCCATCACGGGCGCAGGGCTGCCGGTGCGGGTCGTTTCCACGGGCACGCCCTGGCTCTATGTCCCCGTGACGAGCCGGGCAGCGGTGGACGCCGCGCCAGCATCGTTCGCGGCGATCACGGCCCTGTCCCGCGCACACAACACGTTCGGCCTGTACGTCTTCGCCGTCGAGCACGAGGCAGGAGCGGGGCTCGTGGTGTGGAGCCGGTGCTTTGCGCCCGTCGCGGGTCTGGACGAGGACCCGGTGACGGGCAGCGCCTCCGGCGGACTGGGCGCGTACCTGTGGGCGGCGGGGCGCCTGCCCGCGGAGGGGGGCGGCGTGTTCACCGCCCGGCAGGGCTTCGCCGGGGGCCGGGGTGGCACCGTTCACGTCCGCGTCAAAGCGGCGGACGGCGCGGTAACCTCGGTGGCCGTGACGGGCCGGGCGGTCCTGGTGGCCGAGGGCGCGTTTACGCTGCCCTGACAGGGGGCGTCAGAACGCGCCCATCGGGTTAACCGGGGAGCCGTTCTTGCGCACCTCGAAGTGCAGGTGCGGGCCGGTGGAAAGGCCGGTGGAGCCGACGCGGGCGATGGCCTGCCCCTGCGTCACCCGCGCCCCATCGTTTACCAGAAGCGCGGAGCAGTGGGCGTACAGGGTGGACACGCCACCGCCGTGGTCGATCACGACGACGTTCCCGTAGCCGCGCATGCGCCCCGAATACACGACCGTGCCGGACGCCGCCGCGGAGATGGTGGTACCCGTCGCCCCTGCCATATCCACGCCCGTGTGCAGCCGGCTGCGGCGCAAAATGGGATGGAAGCGGTTCCCGTAGCCGGAGGTGACACGGCCAGGCACAGGTCGCACGAATCCGCCGGTGAAGGCGACCAGACGCCGGGCGCGCCCCGCGGGCGTCGCGTCCAGCGCGCGCAGCCGGGCGGCGATGCGGGCGGAGTCCTCCGCCAGCGCCTGCATCTCGTCCTCCAGTTCGGCGCGGCGGGCCCGGGCCTCGGCCAGCAGAGACTTCTGCGCCACCAGATCGCGCCACTCCTCGGCCTGCTGCGCCGCGAGTTCGGCGCGAAGCCCCTCCGCAGCGCGCGCCTTCTCGTCCACCTGCGCCTTCCAGCGCAGCACCGCCTCCCGGTCCTCCCGAATTCCCGCGATCAGGCCGGCGTCGTAGCGGACCACTGCCTTCACAAAGTAGGCACGGGTGAGCAGGTCGCTCATGGAGCGGGCGCCGAGCAGCACCGAAGCGTAGCCGCCGGGACCACGCCGGTAGTCGGCGGCCATCCGACGCGCCAGGGTAGTCTCGCGCTCCCGGAGCCGGGCCTGCGTCGCCGCCAGGGCGTCTGCAACCTTCTTCTGCTCCCGGCGAGTGACCCGAAGGCGCGCCTGGGTGTCTGCAAGCCGCGCCCGCGTGGCCGCCAGACGCTCCCGCACCGCGTCCAGGTCAGCGGCGATCGCCGCTTCGGAGCGCTTTGCCTGCTTGAGTTCGGTGCGGACGCTGCGGATCTTGGTGGAGACGGAGGAGAGTTTGCCGCGCAGGCTGGCCCGTGTCGCCTTGCGCGAGGGCGCGCCCTTCTTCTCTTTCTCCTTCTTCTGCGGCGCCGCCCCGGCGGGGCGAGTGAGCGACAGTGGCAGAGCGAGGGGCAGCGCCAGAGCGACGCCAAGCAGGCAGCAGCACAGGGAAAGGAGGGCCGCCCGGACCGCTGCCGGCCGGGCTCGGCGTGGGCGGCGGAGCCGGACCGTCACGCCGGGGTCGCCTCCCCTTCTTCTTCTTCGGCCCCGTCGGTGTCGGCGTCCTCCACGCGCACCAGGCGTGCGAGCCGCTGGGCAAACTCCTCGGGGGGCAAGGCGTCGTAGAACGCCAGGAACTCACGGTACAGGTCCGCGCGCTCCTCACGCTTGCGCCCCATCAGGGCGACCAGACCTTCCGCCGCCAGGAACTCGGGAGGACCGCTGCTCTTCTTCAGAAGGCGCCGCTTCTCGCGCTCCGTCTCCTTCTCCAGCGTCTTTTCCAGAAGGTCCGCTAATACGTCGATGTCGTGAATGGCCCCCAGGCGCTCCTGAATCGCCTCGACCGTCTTGAGCAGGTCTTCGGCCTCCGCGCTCAGGACCGGGGCGAAGATCTCCAGCGTGTAGCGCAGCCGCTTGGCGGCGATGCGCATGTTGTGCAGATCGGCGATTCGGGCGGGGTCACGCACGGCCTGCTCATACTCGCGCATCTCCTGGAGGCGCACGAGCAGCACCGGGGCCGAGGCGCGCAGGGGGGCGTCCGGAAGCGTCAGCTTGTGGATAGGGACGGCTCTTGCCATGACGCTAAGCCTCCTTCCCGCCGCGGCTCTCGGGGGTGCCGGAGGCGGGAAGCGCCCGGTCCAGAATGCGGCGGAACCGCTTCTCGAACTTGCTCTCCTCCAGACGCTCCAACGCCTTGCGCAGACGCTTACGCTCCTCCTTGCGCCGTTCGGTCTGCCGCGCAATCAGCCGCCCGATGCCATAGGCCTCGTTCTCCGGGAGCGAGTCATGCAGTTCGCGCAGATACTCCAGTTGTACGTCCAGATCGCGTACCCCGCCGAGGGCGTCGGTGATAGCCTTGACTTCCTTCTCTATCTCCTGCAGGTCTTCTCGGGGGAAGACGCGCGCAAAAACGGAGAGCGCGGCGCGCAGCCGGCGCGAGCCAACGCGCATATCGTGCAGGGCCTCTACCTGCTCCGGCGTGGGTTGTTTCTGCCGGGCGCCGTCCCGCGTGCCCGGCTCATTCTCCATCATCCGGGAAAAGCAGGCATCGATGACCGAACGCGCCGCGCCGCGCAGACTGACATCCTCGGGGTACTCGTAGACCGCTTTTGCCATATTCTAAACCCTTCGTCCCAGAACCGCCCGCCCCGACGCCACCCGCCCTCTCCGGGGCGCCTGCGCCCCCGGTCGGCGGTGCAGGGAATGATAGCATGCCCGCGCGCCCCGGTGCAACCTGGCTGCAGTTGGCCCGGCGAAGGACAGGGCAGGGACGGGGCACGGTGGCCCGGTTGTACCGGGGCGCTATAATGAGGCCATGTACCCACGCCGCCGCTGCCGTCGCGCCGCCGTCCCTGCTGCCGCTGCCGCGCTATCCCTCGCCGCCTCCTTTGCGCTACTGCTGGGCGGCTGCCGGGGGCGAGACGCCGAAGGGGGCGGCCGGTCGCTCGGCATCCCCGCTCCGCGGAAGGTCCGCGTGATCGCCCGCCGCGTCGCACAGACCCCGGACGTAGTCCACTGGAAGTGGAGCCTGATCGGCGAACGCAACTGGCGGAAGCCGGAGGCGCAGGAGATGGGACTTTCGCTGTCCGACACCTACCCGCTCAATAGTACGTCGGAGCGCGGCGGGTGCAACATCTGGGAGGTGGACGTGACGGTGCGCCGCGACGGGGGAGCCGCGTCCGCCCCTGTGCGCTGGGAGGCGGTACTACACGGCTCCAACGGCGACACCGCCCGGTCAGGCGGCACCCTCGACGCGGGAAAGAGCAGCGGCAGTCTGGCGAACACTCTGCACGTCCGCCAGGACCGGGACGCTGTAGTGCGTCTGCCCGCCAACCTGACCCTCGCGACACTGGACGGCCGCCCCGTCACGCTCCGGGTGGCGGAGTAGCTGCCGCCGCGACGGGGCCATGCTCTTCTTTGCCGCTGCGGACGCCCTGCCGCGCCTCCTGCCCACGCTCCTGTGGCTCGCGGTGGGCTTATTCCCCGCCTTCTACCTCGCCGTCCTTGTGCATGAGGTGGGGCATGTCGTCGTGGGACGGCTCTGCGGCTACACCGTGACCTCGTTTGGCCTGGGAACGGAGGGCCCCCTGCTCCTGCGCCTCCTGCTGCCGGGCGGCAACCGGCCAATCTTCTACGTGCTCCGCCGCAACGCCCTCCAGGGCTTCGCCCGCCTGCTGCCCCCGGACCTGTATCCGCCGCCCACACGCACGCTCCCCGTGGTGCTGGGCGGGGCGCTGGCGAACCTGGGCGCGGCCGCGCTGTGCCTGGCCGCGTTCGCGCGGCGGCCGGACCTGTTCCCGCTGTTCCTGCTTGGCGCCGCCAATACCCTGGTAATGGCTCTGGCGCTCCTCCCGATGTCGCGGCCCGTACCCGGCGGGTCCGGGGAGGGCGACAAAGGGGTGCGCTACCCATCGGACGGCCGCACCGCGCTCCTGCGCCTTACCCGCCGCGCGCGCCGCACCTCCTACAGCCCGGCTGTTTCTCTGCGCCCTGTGCCGCTGCTCATCGCAGTGGGCGACCGGTTGATGCTGGCGGAGCAGCACCTCACGGCGGCCTCAGAGGCGATTGACCATTCCCTGGGATGACGGACACCGAGTTAAGCAGAATCTATCTGCGAAACGGAAGGTGTCGAAATGTCAGAGCCATCGGGATCGAAACCGCGTCGGGTCTTTACCGAGGAGTT